>Ga0102592_1000328_pt1 | contig 91164 bp, 99 predicted proteins | sample AraplaCol_mMF_r2_FD_76861 | JGI IMG/M metagenome (GOLD analysis project Ga0102592, IMG submission 76861) | Arabidopsis root microbial communities from North Carolina, USA - plate scrape MF_Col_mMF_r2 (SPADES assembly) (version 2) | ecosystem: Host-associated > Plants > Roots > Endosphere...
CTTACCCATCGCTAGGGTGCCGATCCATGCGAAGATTTGCACAGCCGTCGGTACCGCGACCGCGGTACTCGCCGCGGAGAAGAACGCCAGCCCGAGATGCGGGATGCCCACCGTGAACATATGATGGACCCAGAGCCCGAAGCTCAGGAAGGCCAGCGCGACAATGCTGACCACGATCCAGCTATAGCCAACGATTTCGCGCCGCGCGAAGATCGGCAGGATCGTGGAGACCATGCCCGCGGCCGGCAGGAAGATGATGTAGACTTCCGGATGGCCAAACAGCCAGAACAGATGCTGCCAGAGCAGGGCATCACCGCCGCGCGTCGGATCGAAGAATGGCAGGCCGAAGGCGCGCTCGATTTCCAGCAGGACCGAGCCGAGGATCAGCGGAGGGAAGCCGAACAGCATCATGAAGGCGGTGACGAGCAGATACCAGGCGAGCAGCGGCATCTTGTGGATCGCCATTCCAGGCGCCCGCATTTTCAGGATCGTGGTCACGATCTCGATCGCTGCCGATAGTGCCGAGATTTCGACGAAAGTGACGCCGATCAGCCAGAGATCGGCATTGATGCCGGGGCTGTAGGTCTTGGAGGTGAGCGGCGCATACATGAACCAGCCGCCATCCGGCGCAAGGCCGGTCAAAAGGCCGACGATCAGGATGGAGCCACCGAACAGATAGCACCAGTAGCCATAGGCACTGAGCCGCGGAAAGGCCATGTCGCGCGCGCCGAGCATTTTTGGCAGCAGATACATCGCGAGCCCTTCGAACATTGGGATCGCGAACAGGAACATCATCACCGTGCCATGCATGGTGAAGATCTGGTTGTAGATGTCGGGGCCGAGAAATGCGCTGCGTGGCGTGGCCAACTGCGCGCGGATCAGCATCGCCAGCACACCGCCAATGGCGAAAAAAACGAAGGCTGTGATGATGAAGCGACGACCGATGATATTGTGATTCACCGCAGACAGCCGGCCGAGGCCGGGCGGCGTGCGCCAGATTGCATCGAGCTGCTTGTGCAGGCGGATCGCACTCGTCGGGCTTGCAGGCTGGGCCGTATTTTTGTCGATCATGGCGCTTCCTGAGTGAGACGCCGTAACTGATCGGCATAGGACACGCCTGGATGCGCCTCCACGGTGAACTGCATATTGGTGTAACCGGTGCCGCTGAATTCTGCGCTGACGCCATGATAGGTGCCCGGCTGTGATGCCGACAGCCGGATGACATTGATGTGCCCGGGGATGGCGTCGATCTTGCCACCGAGGCGCGGAACCCAGAAAGAATGGATCACGTCCGCACTTGTCACGCGCACATCCACGGGCCGGCCGGCAGGAATATGCAGCACGTTGCGCGACGCACGTGCGCCATTATCGGCATCGGGATAGGTGAAGGACCATTCCCATTGCCGGGCTCGCGCATCGATGCTGAGAACATTGCCGGCGCCGGGATGCGCCAGCAAGCGCTCGCCTGTGAAGAGGGCGTAGATGAGCAACGGCGTCAGCACGATAGCCGGCAGCACCAGCCCGCCACCGATCAGCCACAGGTTCGGTGAGGTGGCTGCGGCTGCGCTCGGTTTAAGGACGGTCCAGAGCAACAAGCCCATCACGCTCACAAACAGGAGACAGCCGCCGATCAGCATCACCCACCAGAGTTCGGCGATCGCAACCGCCGAGGGGCCCGCCGGATCGAGCGTCGAGAGCGGTCCGCCGCAGCCGGCGAGCGACAGCGCTGGGGCTGCGACCGTGCCGATCGTGAACTTTAATCTGGTGTGGGGTGTTAGGCTTTGAAGAGGTAGCAGATGCCGAACACGATCTCGGAAGAAATCGCCAAGCACGATACGACGTCGGTCGTGGCGCTGGCAGGACATCCCATTCACGCCATGCTGGTCGCATTCCCGATCGCGCTGGTGATCTCCACGCTCGGCTGCGACATCTTCTATTGGTGGGGCGGCGATCCGTTCTGGGCACGTGCCGGGCTGTGGGCAAGCGGATTTGCGTTCTGGCTGGGCATCGCGGCCAGCTTCGCGGGCACGGCGGAATTGCTGCTCGTTCCCGGCATCCGCAAGCGCGCCGCGAGCTGGACCCATGCCATCGCCGGCGTGACGCTGGTGTCCATTGCCGGCGCGAATTGGGGATTTCGCCTGATCGACCACGAGGACATCCTGCCGGTCGGGCCGGTGATATCCCTGCTCGGCGCCATCTTCGTCGGCATCGCCGGCTGGCATGGAGGTAAACTGGTCTTCGATCATGGCCTGGCGGTTTCGACGAATGACTGAAGGCCGCCGGGCTGGCGCATCCAGTCCGGCAGGCCGTTGAGATCGATCGGTGGCTTCCCGAGCACGAGGAGCAGGATGCAGCCGATCGCGGCGATGGTCGCCACGGTGATCGCAGCACTCCGCCAGGTCGAATACTCTCCGCGCGGCTTGAAGAGGTTCAGGATCAGGAAGCCGGCGCGGATATGGATGATCACCAGCAGGCCGACGATGATCAACTTCAGCAACATCCAGGTCGTGAAAACCTCGCGCATGAATAGCAACGCCGTGCCGGCCAGCACCGCGATGAAGGCGGCGGGCGAAGTGATTTGGATGAACACCCGCCGCACATGCCGTTGCAGCTCCAGCATGCGCTCGCCGTCCCCGGCGGTACAGCGCTGGCTGAACAGGCTCGGCAGCACCAGAAGGCCGCCACACCAGAAGATCAGTCCCAGAATATGCATGGCTTTGATCAGGGCGATCATCGGCCCGCTTCGTCGGCGACGTTTAACTGCATGCGTCCGGCGAGCAATGCTAGCGCTGCGGCCAGATAAGGGATTGCGCCCGGGACCCACATAATCAGGCCCGCCAGTTGTTGATCCTGAAGCGCGCTCAGCCCCCAGGGCTCGGTCACGGAGACATGCGCCGCATAGAGCGGCACCCGAGCAAAGGTGACAATGGCACCGAGCGCGCCCATCTGGATCACCGTCCCAAGCATGATGCCCAGCGCCGGGCCGAGTGGCGCGGCTGGTGCCAGCACGGACATCCAGAGCCACATCGCGCTGAACAGCAGGCTGAGCTCCATCACCCAGAAGACGCGGCTATCCGCCAATGCGGCAGCATAGGGTGCGGGCGCGTGCCAGAACCAGAGCACTACCATATGCGTGATGAAGGCGAAGGCGCCGAAGCGTCGGAGCGGCGTCAGTCGCCACGCACAGGGTAGTGACGTCACTAGCAGGGGCGCGATCACAGCAACCAGCACCACATGATGCGCCACCCGCGCTGAGAATAGCGCCGAGGTCAGCGCGCAAAGCGGTGAGACGAACAAAATGGCGAGCAAAGTCCAGGCCGTGATCGCTGCGCCAAGGCGCTGGCCGCGACCGTAAATTGGCTCGCGCCAAAGCGTGAACAAGTGAAAGCCGGCAGTGCCGGCGATCAACGCCAACAGCGTGAAATCGAGATTCCAGCGCGACAGCCATTCCGCCGGGACGGGGGCTGATCCGCAATAGGGATCGATCATATCGCGTCTCCAGACTTAAACCTCGCGACCATGCGTAGCCGCGATAATCGCGATGCGTAGGCGACTGAAAAGCATCGGATGGTCAAGACGCAATCCACTTCAGCAGTCAAACGTTCAATCGGGTGTTTCGATGCAACGGCCGAAGGTGACATATGGCCACAGCCAAGATCCGAACCGGATATCAACCCAATGTCGCCTCCCGTACGTTTCGAGATGGATCGGATGTCGCGCGACGATATGAGCCTGCGCATCATCCCGCGAGCCCGGAACGCCGCAGGTGAACGCCTGTTGACGCCGAACAACGAAACGGCAGCGAGGCGTCAGAGAATGACTGGATTACAAGCAGGGACCAACCTTCGTACCGACGCCAAAAAGGACCCTGCTGCACGTGATACCGTGGAATATACAGGCGCATCGGGCGGTTGGGGTTCGCTGCGCGGGATTGCCGAGACATTCGGAAAGTCCTGGAATACCCCGGCCGTCACCGAAACCTTGCTCAGGCAGAACAAGCCGAAAGGCTTCATGTGCGTGTCCTGTTCATGGAGCAAGCCTGCCGATCATCATGCTATCGAGTTCTGCGAGAACGGCGCCAAGGCGACGCTTTGGGAGTTGACGACGAAGCGCTGCACGCCGGACTTTTTCGCCAAACACACGGTCAGCGAGTTGCGACAATGGAGCGACTTCGACCTGGAAGATCAAGGACGCCTCACTCATCCGCTGCGCTACGATGCGGCAACCGACCATTACGTGCCGTGCGAATGGGGCGAAGCATTCTCGGCCATCGGTGCAGAGCTGCGCGGGCTCGATCCGGACTCGACTGTCTTCTATGCCTCCGGTCGCGCCAGTCTCGAAACATCCTATCTCTATGCGTTGTTCGCGCGCCTGTATGGCACAAACAATCTGCCCGACAGTTCCAACATGTGTCACGAGACGACGTCGGTGGCGCTCAAGGAAACGATCGGTATCTCCGTTGGCACCATCGTTTTCGAAGACCTCGCCAAATGCGATGCGATGTTCTTTTTCGGCCAGAACACCGGCACCAACAGCCCGCGCTTTCTGCATCCGCTACAGGATGCCGCCAAGCGTGGCGTCAAGATCGTCACCTTCAATCCGCTTCGGGAGAAGGGGCTGGAGAGCTTCATCAATCCGCAGAACCCGTCCGAAATGCTGACCGGAGATGCGACCCCGATCTCGTCGCAATATCACCAGGTCAAGGTCGGCGGCGACATCGCCGTGATCCTCGGCATCTGCAAGCACGTCTTTGCCGCCGACGACGTCGCCCTGGACGTCGGCACCAAGCGTGTGATCGATGTCGATTTCATTGCGCAACATACGGACGGCCTTAAGGAATTCGAAGCCCGTGTGCGCGCCATGTCGTGGGACGACATCGAGACGGCGTCGGGCCTGTCGCGATCGGCTATCGAACAGGCCGCGCAGGTGTATGTGGACGCGGAGCGGGTGATCGGCGTCTACGGCATGGGGCTGACACAGCATGTCCACGGCTTCGAGAATGTGGCAATGCTCGTCAATCTGCTGCTGCTTCGCGGCAATATCGGTCGCGAAGGTGCCGGCATTTCTCCCGTGCGGGGCCATTCCAACGTGCAGGGTCAACGCACCGTCGGCATCGCCGAGAAGCCGGAACTGGTGCCGCTCGACAGATTGGCCGAACAATTCGGATTCGCGCCGCCGCGTCATGAAGGCATGAACACTGTTGCCGTCTGCGAAGCTTTGCTCAAGGGCAAGGTCAAAGCCTTTATTGGTCTTGGCGGCAATTTCGTGCGCGCGATCCCCGACAACCTCGTGGTGAGGCCCGCCTGGAGCCGCATGCAATTGACGGTGCAGATCGCCACTAAGCTCAATCACAGCCACCTCGCGACCGGGAAGGCGGCCTATCTGCTGCCATGCCTCGGTCGTTCCGAGGAAGACATGCAGGCGTCGGGGCCGCAGGCGGTCACGATGGAAGACACGTTCAGCCACATCCACGGATCGATCGGTCGTCGTTCACCGGCGAGCAAGCATCTTAAGTCGGAAATCGCCATCGTCGCAGAGTTGGCCAAAGCCACATTGCCGGCGCATCCAAAGGTGCGGTGGGATGAGTGGGTCGCGGATTACTGCCGCGTGCGAGACCTAATCGCTGAAACCTATCCAGAAGAATTCTCGGACTTCAACGAACGGATGTTTACGCCCGGTGGCTTTTATCGGGGCAATGCTGCGCGCGAACGCATCTGGAAGACCGAAAGCGGCAAGGCTGCTTTCACCATTCCAAACGACAGCTCCTCGACCGGCTTCCGCGACGCGCCAGGGCGCTTTCGTCTGATCACCTTGCGCAGCAATGATCAGTTCAATACGACGGTCTATGGCACCAGCGACCGGCTTCGCGGGATCGAAGGCAAAAGGGACGTCTTGCTAATCAATCATGACGACATTGTTCGTGCGGGATTGAAAGTGGGGCAGCGCGTATCGCTCGTCAGCGATGCCGGCGACAACGTGGATCGTCGAGTTGGGCCGCTCGAGGTCACGCCGTATCGTCTGCCGGACGGTTGTCTTGGCGCATATTACCCCGAAGCAAATCCGTTGGTCGCGCTTGCCAATCACGATACCAAATCACAGACGCCGGGATACAAGTCTGTGCCTGTTAGGATCGTGGCATAAGCCAGACGGCTGCCACAGCTCAATCTTGCTTGCGCAGATAGGCGAGTGCGTAGGCGGTAGCGATCAGAAAGCCGCCAACGATATTGCCAAGGGTAACAGGGATTAGGTTGCCGATGAAACCTGCAACAGATATGGATGGAAATGATCCGGCTGTGATGCCTGCAGTCTGCCAGAATTGAACGTCTGCAAAGCTCTTGATCATCCATCCATAGGGGATGAGGTACATGTTCGCGACCGAGTGCTCCAGACCGGCAGCGACGAAGGCAGAAATTGGCAGCAGGATCGCGAAGACCTTGTCGGCAACCGACTTGGCGCCATAACTCATCCATACCGCCAGACAGACCAGCATATTGGCGAGCACGCCGCTGGCAAAAGCCGGGAGGAAGCCCGGCGCGCCTTTTGTTTCTGCAAGTTTGAGCGCAGCGTGACCGACAGCCCCATCGCCAGCCAGATGTACCTCCGATACAAGAACCAGTATCGCGATCAGCAATGCACCGGCCAGATTGGCCAAATAGGCCACGCCCCACGCCGCGAGCATCTCGCGCAATTTTAATCGGCGGGCAATAAGAAGTCCGGCCATCAACGTATTCCCCGTAAACAACTCGGCGCCCGCGACAATCACCAAGACAAGGCCCAGTACAAAGACCAAACCTGCTAGTATCTGGCTCAGACCATGGGGCAAGGCGTCTCCGCCCGCCAGAGCAATGGTCGCGAAAAGAGCACCGAATGCGATGTAGGCGCCTGCAACCACGCCAAGTATCGTAGCGGTGGTCAATGGGAGGGAAGCCTTCTCCTTAAGCGCATCGCTGACGTCCTCGGCTAGAGATGGTGGCTTTGGAGCAGCAAAAGCTTCGACCGGATCGTGAACCATATAATTCCCATCTTCCTATCGGCATAGGCAAGCGATGCGCGTGTACTTTGCTGCGGATTCGGAAGCAGACCCCGCGCGGGTACAAGCGGCCAACAAGAAGCCACCCGGAAAGTTGCTGAACGTTGCCGCGACTATCGAGCGCGCCCAGCTGCTCTTTAAGGTTGCATGCGGCGACCCAGGCCTATTGCAAGCGACAATGGGGGTGCCTGCCCGCGTCTGCGTCCAAGGGCTTGGCACGGTCGTGCTGCCATATTTCATCGGGCACCAATTCGGGTAAGATGCCGCCTTCGATGAGCGGCCGTCTTGCAGCTCAGGCACGCCTTCGGAGACTCGCCAGCTAAATGTCCGTCCTTGTGGAGCCGATTTTCGGCCGTGAAAGCACTGAGCCCCCATTCTTGAAGGGTGGAGGCGCCTGTGCTGAACTTATCGCCTCCAAGGACTGGGCTTCCACTCCGCTTGGCTCATTGACGAATTGGCCCCAATGTCTCCGGCTGGCGACCTCCCTTCTTCTGAGGTCACACGTCCCAATCGTGATGCTATGGGGGCAGGAAGGCGTCATGCTGTACAATGATGCCTATTCAGGCTTTGCAGGTCGGCGGCACCCTCAGTTGCTCGGCTCGAACGTTCGCGAAGGGTGGGACGAGGTCGCGGACTTCAACGACCACGTCATGAAGGTCGGTCTTGCGGGCGACACACTCCACTATCGCGACCAGGAATTGACGTTGTTCCGCAACGGTGTGCCCGAACAAGTCTGGATGGATCTGGACTATTCGCCGGTGCTTGACGATGCTGGCGAGCCGGCGGGCGTCATCTGCATTCTCGCGGAAACAACTAAACGGGTGGCAGCCGATCGGCGATCGGCATTCTTATCGTCGTTGTCGGACCAGTTGCGGCTGCTCACGACGCCTGCGGAAATCATGAGCGCAACCGCGGATCGTATCGGGGCTTGGCTCGGAGCAACGAGGGTGTTCTACGCCGAGATTGCAGACGGCCGGATGACCGTCGATCGCGACTACACGTCTGGCGTCGCGACGATCGTCGGCGAGCATTCGCTGCAGGCCTTCGGTCCGGATCTGTTGGCCGCCTATAAGATCGGAACACCGGTCGTGGTCAGCGATGTCGGCGCGGATATCAGATTGAGCCTGGAAGCTCGCGCCGGACTGAGTTCGCGAGAAGTCGGTGCCTTCATCGACGTCGTCCTGTTCGAGGAGGCGCAATGGGTCGGACTGCTGGCCGTGCAGAGCGCGACGCCCCGCGTCTGGACGGAAGCCGAAGAAGCTCTCGTCCAAGAGATCGGTGAGCGCGTCAAGGTCGCTGTCGAGCGCGCGCGTGCCGAGCGTGATCGCCTCTGGAATCTATCCGAAGACATGTTCGCCCGGGCCGACTTTGCCGGCATGATGTCGGCAGTGAGTCCCGCCTGGATGCGCGTGCTGGGCTGGACCGAAAACGAGCTGCTGACGCGCGGCTATGCCACCTTCATGCATCCCGATGATGTGTCCACGACGCTCGCAGCGATCGGGCGGATGGCAGAGACGCGTCAGCCGACGCGTTTCGAGAACCGCATCGCGACACGCGACGGAAGCTGGAAACATATCGGATGGACCGTCGCTCCGGAGCCGGACGGCGCGCACTTCGTCGCCGTCGGGCGCGACCTGACTGAAGCCAAGACCCGCGAGGCCGATCTGCACGCAGCTCAGGAAGCATTGCGCCAGAGCCAGAAGATGGAGGCGGTCGGTCAATTGACCGGCGGTATCGCGCACGATTTCAACAATATGCTGACGGGCGTGATCGGCGGTTTGGATTTGATCCAGCGCAACATCGCGGCCGGGAAGATGGATCGCGTTCAGAAATATCTCGACGCCGCCAACACCTCCGCCCAGCGCGCCGCGGCGCTGACTTCTCGCCTTCTGGCATTCGGCCGCCGGCAATCGCTCGATCTCAAGGCGACCGATCTGAATGCCTTGGTCGTCGGTATGGAAGATCTGCTTCATCGGACGCTCGGCGAGCAGATCTCGCTCGAGACCTATCTTGCCGATGAGCTCTGGACGCCGTTCACAGACGTCAGCCAGCTTGAAAGCGCCTTGCTCAATCTCTGCATCAATGCTCGCGATGCCATGCCTGACGGCGGGAAACTGACCATCGAAACCGACAATGCCGTCTTGGACGAGCACTACGTCCGCGAATATCCCGAGCTCGAGCCTGGCGACTATGTCGTGTTGAGCGTGACGGACACCGGCGCCGGCATGTCGGCATCCACGATCGAGAAGGTCTTCGAGCCGTTCTTCACGACGAAGCCGGTGGGCCAGGGAACCGGCCTCGGCCTCTCGATGATTTATGGCTTTGCGCGACAGTCCGGCGGTCACGTCAGGATCTACAGCGAGCTCGACCAGGGCACCACGGTAAAACTGTTTCTTCCTCGTTCCAACCAGACCGTTCAAGCGGACATTATCCGCGCAACCGAGACCCCACGCGGATCAGGCGAAACCGTGATGGTCGTGGAGGACGATCCGTCGGTCCGTTTGATCGTGATCGATGTGCTGAACGAATTCGGCTATGGCGCGATCGAGGCAGTCGATGCTGCCGCAGCTATCCCGGTCTTGCAATCCGGCCAGCGCATCGACCTCCTGATTACCGATGTCGGCCTTCCTGGAATCAACGGGCGCCAGTTGGCCGAGATCGCGCGACAGTCGCGTCCAGAGCTCAAGGTCCTCTTTGTGACCGGGTACGCCGAGAATGCTGCCGTTCGCTCCGGGTTTTTGGATCCCGGAATGGAAATGATGACCAAGCCGTTTGCGGTAGAAGCGCTTGCGAAGAAAATCCGCGATATACTGAGTGAATGATCGACGTACAGCAGTGTCACGGTCCGTGCTGTCGGCATCAAGAAGATTCTCACTAAGTGACCTCACGGAGCGCAATATCGCGCTGAAGCGCTTTGTTGCGGCTCATATAACGGTGCAGTTCGGCCGAGCACCACACGCGGTTCCGGGCCGCCGTCGTACGGGCTCGGAAATCTCAATCGTGCCTTCGATATCGAGCTGACAAGGGGGCATTAAGCGACGCTCGTTCGACGGTTGGCCACAACTCATCAACGCCAAGCGAGAACTGATACCGTAATGACCGCACAACGCGCCGCCTAGCGAGTTCCTTCCCCATCGGAACGCGACCATGCGTACATGGTTGTCTGCTATATCTGGAGTTTCAGGATTTGCAGACTTCCTACCGCATTGCCGGACTCTGGCGATATCCCGTCGCTTCGATCGGCGGAGAAGCCGTTTCGTCGGCAATCGTCGGCGCGCAGGGGGTAATGGGCGACAGAATGTATGGCCTCTTCGATGCGGTATCCAGAGCGCCGGCGGCGCCCGAAAAGGATCGTCGATGGCACAAGGCACTGTCGTTGACCGCCACGCTCAACGATGACGGCACTACGACGATCCGTTTTCCCGATAACAACGAGATTGAATTAAGTGCAGCGAGCGCGCCGATCCACCTTTCGGATTTCTTCGGGTTCGATGTTGGCATCGGTCAAATAGGATCGGAACCGTACGGCACGGATTTCCCGTCTCTCCAGCATCGCCAGCCGCACTTTCCCATTCATTTACTAAGCACCGGGTCGCTTGGATATTTGGCCCAACTGCGCGAGGTCGATTCCGTGGACGTTCGCAGGTTCCGGCCCAATATCCTGTTGCAACCGACTACTAACGACGAGGAAGCCTGCTTCGCCGAAGCGGCGTGGATCGGCAAGCGAGGTCGTACGCGGGATGTCGCCCTGGCGGTTGTCGAGGAAGCGACTCGCTGCGGAATGACGATCATCCCCCAACCGGGCGTCGAGGACGACGCTGAAATTCTCCGTACGATCCTGCGGAGAAACCGAAGGCGGCTGGGCGCATATTGCACGGTGGCAGAGACGGGCGTGCTGTCCGTTGGGGACCACTTCGAACTGACCTGACGCTACGCGCTTTCGAGGATCAGCGACGACGTGGTGTCCGTCGCGTTGCCGCGGATCGCCGCCGATACGATGTCGCCGATTTCCTTGGCGCTTGTGATGCCCTGAACGAAAGGCGACTTGTGGAGAAGGAACGGGATCGCCGCACAATATAGGTTCGCGCACAAAGGTGCGGGGACGATCGGCCGATATTGAGCGTCAAGCTCGATGCCGCCCGTTGCCTTGTAGGTAGGGTCCGACAAGTCGGCCTGTTCGGCAGATGTCAGTGTTTTGGCGGGTTTGACCGCGCCCTGCGATATCAAGCTTGGGAAGGGAAGGTCGCGTACCGACAGTGCGGATTGCCCGGTCGCATCGATAAACGCCTCGAAGTCATGCGCTTGGCCGTCGAGCAGTATGCGAGCGCCGACCTCCACGGTGTCCGTATCGAGTTTGTAGTCCGATCCGAGCCGCATGATGCTGAGTTTGCCGGCTCGATGAAGGGCAAGCATGCGCTCGATCGACAGGTGCGGGACCGTTGCGTAATCATCAATGAAGATCGTCTTCAATCCCCGCCCGAAGCGCTTCAAGTCGTCTTCATCGAGATGTGGTACGATCTTCGCGATCACCTCGTGCATCCGCAGGATGGCATAGCGCCACTCAACGGTGATCTCGTGACGTTTGTTGTGATCGGCTTCCGCCAGATTGCGCGCGGCCCAAGCGAACGGATCCGCTTCATTGCGGTCCGCGAAATATGCGTTAGCGAAGTTGTCGGCATTCAGGGAGGGAAGTGCGATATGTGCCGCATAATCAGGATCGCAGGCCGCGAGTTCGCGCGCGAACAGCTCGAAAGCCCTGTCCAAAAGCTGCGATTTTCCGGCGGCAATCGCGTCCGCCACCGCGGCTGGCGTGCAGACCGTCAACGGTCGATATGGATACTCGCAATGGAAATCGGCTTCCGGAAGCAGGCCCTTCCGCGACATCATCGTCACATGCAAATCCTCCGAACCCGCCGATGGTGCGTATTGAAGCTGGCCTGCGGCGTCTCTGTAGAAGACGCCGTGTGCCGTCGAGACGGTCATCAGCGCATCGATCGCGCTCAGGGAAGTACCAAGGATGCCGACTGGCGCCGGTTTAATCGTCTTAAGATCTCCCGCTGGCCAGGGAGAAATGAAGTAGCCGGGCTTCACTTCCGTCCTGTCCGGCCAATTGTGGCCGGTTGCCATCACGACGTGGTCGAAGGCGTAATCCTTGCGCTCTCCAGCCAGAGTCTCCGTGCTCAGGGAGATGTCGTCCTTGTTGAGACGGATATCGACGACGCGGTGGCTGGATCGAACCACAATTATATGGCCGTTAGTCGTGCCGAAATCGACCAGGGCGTGGAATTGCGTTTGCAGGAATTCGCCGAGGACCACGCGCGGATAGAATTCGCGCTCGCTGATTGCGGCCCGAGCGATCCCCAATCTGAAGAGCTCCTGCTCCGGGAGACCGGAAAGCCACTCGGTCAAGGATTGGGTGATCGGAGGAAGTTCGACGCTTGCGATGTTTGCCAACATGGTTCGGTCGTTGGCATCGGGATGATATGGCGTGCCTTTTCCCGGCTCCGCTTCGACTTCGAAGATGGAAATCTCCATCGGCACCATATGGCCGACGAGCCCGGCAAGCGTGTAGATACCCGTGGGACCGGTGCCGATGATTGCCACTCTCGATTGCATGCGTTGTCGTCACCGCCTGGGTCGAATACGCCTTTATGACGGCTTTCTCAGCGGTTTGTTCCACGTGTCGAACGGAGGCCGCGGACCGGCTTTTGCGGTCCGCTCCTGCGAGTGAGGCGGTGACGTCGCCTCGCCTTGTGACGGAAAACGACACCCGTCGCGACCCAATCGCAGATCGGGACAAGCGCGAGGGGGGATTTCGACGATCCCTGCGATGGAGATTACGACCGGCCGTGCTGCCAATGCGTCGTGACGTCCTCGCCTGACTTGTTCAGGTGTACGTGTTCATCGATGTGATCGATCCATTCCGTGGGGATGTAGTGATGGTGTTGGCCGTCCGGCGAGCTCGCCTTTGTGAGCTTGATCTTGTCGGCGCCGTCCATGTGGTCAACTTTACCAACGACCTTCTTGTCGGATGAGATCACGTCCATATGCTCTTTGATAGCTGCTGTATCGACCATGCGGGCCTCCTGTGTTGAGACGCTGAGTAACTGCCAAGGTCATGCAAAGTTTCGATGCTGACGGCGGCTTGCCTCGCCGTAAGGTGTCGACCTTAGGTAAGGATGTCTACTCCGCCCTGCGATCCAGGGCAGGCAGCAGCACTCGCGCCGCTCAGTCGAGCCGTATAACTTTCGGGAAGCCCGATAGGGAGATTCCATTTGTAGGACGGGTCTTCCCGAAGTTGCCTTTCTGCACCGCAAGCCTGGCGCATTTTCTTCCAGCGATCTATGCGCGTCGGATTATATCACAAGCGGCGACGAGCAACGTGACGGCCCACGAGGAATGCGACAAGGAGCATGCCCAGCGGGGCCAGCTGCGTCATCCGCGCGAGAGAATCGAGGACATTGCCCGGCTTTTTGCCCTCGTTAATCGCTTCACTAACCGTAGATGTCGCCGCTTTTACCCCGTCCGCGACGGTCGTTGCGATCTCGGACAGTTGCTCCGATACGGAAAGTCCTTGTTCATCGCTCATCGTGACCCCTCGGTGATTATTCCACAATTCGAACCGTTCAACTCGTTCCTGAGTCTAGCTTGCTTGGTCGCATTGAGCAGCTCTTCGGCGCCGCCACGTGGCGAGCTCTTCTGGCACCGCGATCGAGGAGGGCAGGTGGCCCCTAGCCCCCGAGGAGCCAAGCCCCGCGGTACTCACGGCCTGTCGAAAACGCCCGCCGCTCGCAGATCAGCTCGGACTTGTTTTACGCCTCGAAACGCGAGTCCAAGATCCAGCGCCTTCCGTTTAACGCTCGACGACGAGCGCCTGAGCGCCGCAGTTGCTCGAATCAATGACGCGCCGGAGGACGCCAACTCGCGGAGCCGGCTTTCATCACGGTCAGTCCAAAGTTTGTTCGCATTTCTCGGCATGGCGTCCTCAACTTTTGTTCGGGCACTAACGCCAATTTGTTACGAATGTTCACGCGTCGTAGGGGAGCGAATGCGTTTTCGTGTCCGCGAAGCCGCACATTGTTGTTGCAGTGCCTCGCATCGATGAGGTCGTATGACGAGTGATATGGATCGGACAAAAGCACGTGCCGGAAGCTAGGCAAGCTCGAAGGCCATGACGATCGTGAACGTCAGCTCGACGACCACAACCGAGATAAAGACCAGCCCGCCCGTGATGTCGTGCTGACGCAGACTGCGTTGGCCAGCATCCGAATGAAATATCGCTCAAAAGGTTTACTCGAGATTTGCCTTGCCTGCCAATGAACCTGGCGGGAAGGACCCGTGCGTGCCGTTTGCGTCAATCGGTAAGAACGCCCTCGAAGTTGGCCATCACCCGCGGAACCTCATCCGGCAATTCCCTCGCCAGCATGCCTACACTTCCGCGCCGGGCACCAAGCAGCCGCCCGGCCTCGCCGTGGAGATACACCGCCCAGAGCGCTGCAAGGGTGGAATCAGTACCGCGGGCCAGGATGCCTCCGAGGACGCCAGCGAGGACGTCTCCCGAGCCGGACGTGGCCAAAGCGATCGAACCGAAGCATGCCCGCCATGTCCCCTCGCCGACGACATACGTCTCGGCGCCCTTCATGACAACGACCTCGGCATGCCCTGCAGCGCGATGGGCGGCCTGCAGCGGCTCGCGCTCCACCTCGTCCCGCCCGGTCTGTAGAAAACGAGCCATTTCACCGGCATGCGGGGTGATAATCGCTCTGCTAGATGCGCCACGGAGACTGGCCAAATTCCCGCGTATGCAGGTGATGGCTGCGGCGTCCAGGACGATGCGCGCCTTCGTATCCGCGAGCAGCGCCGTCACCAGCGGACGCAGCGCTTCCTCGTCTATCATTCCGGGCCCCACGACAACCGCGTCGGCGCCCTCCGCGAGCGATATAATATCTGCGGTGTTGGCGGGGTCTATTTCTCCTCTCGTTGTCTCGGAAAATCCCACGACCATGGCCTCGGGCACCGCGACGCCGATATGGGGCGCTATCGACGCGCTCGTTGCAATCTGCAGGATACCTGCTCCCGACCGTAGCGCGGACACGCCGGCAAGGATTGCCGCTCCGGGAACCGACGCATTTCCGGATATGACCAGCACGCGCCCACGTGCTTCCTTTCCGCTGCCGTTTTCATGCAAGGGAAGCGGGTTAGCGCGTAGATGGTCTGTTGAGAGTTCGCGATACGCTTTCATCGCGCCGCTCCGTTGTTGTCCGGCTCCTCCGTGACGGGCGCACCTTCGCGCTTCAGCGGAGTCATGTAATTGTACCTCACCAATCGCATAGCCTGGTCGCCGTCCTGCAGCCCGTATTCGGTCACGGAACAATTCGCCACGTCACCCTCGCGATCGATCGCGAGGATCGCCTTCTCGTCCATCGATTCCAGAAGGTAGCGCAGGCATAGAACGACGACCTGATGTGCGACAATGAGCACGCGTTCTCCAGCGTAGTGCAGGCTAACGGAGTCGAGAACGCTCCGAAGCCGCAGCACAACATCCGCCCAGCTCTCGCCTGCAGGTGGTCGGTAGTAGAATTTTCCAACAAGCGCGCGCCGATTCGCTTCATCCGGATAACGCTGCTCGATGCCGGTCCTCGTCAGACGATCGAGGATTCCAAATTCCTTCTCCCGCAGCCGCTCGTCGTGCGTGATTTTCAGAACGCGATCGTCGGTACAGGTAACGCGCGTGATAATTTCGGCAGTCTGTTGTGCTCGCATGTACGGTGAGCTGAGAACTACACTCGGCCGTTCGGGTTTTGGAAGATCCGCAAACCAACGACCTAGAGCGTCCGCCTGGCGCTCGCCCAAGTCGCTCAGAGGAACATCGACGTCTCGCATGTCGATGGCAATGTCAGCCAGTCCAGCCGCATGAGCCGCATCGCGGGCCACATTGCCGGAGCTTTCCCCGTGTCGCACGATCCATAGGGTCGCCGGCCAGCGCTGCTTGGCGTTCCCCGTTCGGGCTTCCGCATCGACGCCCACACGTGTCCCCATTTGCCTTCCTCCCTGCCCTCGCCATGGACTCGGCGAAGCGATCAACCTATCAGCGGATGTTTGATAGCCAGGTCAGCCGCAATGGTGTTCACCGCGTGAGCGAGCTCGACCGCGTCAAGCGCCTCCGCACATCCAACCTTGAAGCGAATACGCGGGTGCCACGTTCCACCGTTACGGATGATCTGGATAAGTAACCCGTCGGGGATGTCGCGTGTCTTACGCAGTTCGAGCTTGGTCAGCGTTTGAAGCTCGTTCGGAGTGAACTCCATTCTCGGCATTTCTCGACGCATCCATTGCCTTGTTTTCCCTTCAATTGCGAGGCGGCCTCTCGGTTCCAGAGGCTGCACCGCTTGATTGACGAAGTTCGAGCTAGGGAGCGTGCTAAACTTCACGCTTCCGATGGATCGGATTTGAAGGGCCGCTAAAGAGAGGAACAGACCTGTCAATCCGCCGTTCGGAAGACATGGCAGCACTCAACTGATTGGACAATAACATGAGCAAGGTATTGACGCTTTTTACGGCTCTGGCGTTTATCGTTGGTTTCGCCGCTGACGCTTCAGCAGGCAAAGGTCGGAAGCACCATTCTCAAAGCCAGACCCAAGGTAGCATGACAACGGGCCAGTCCCGATCGGGATACACCGGCGGGAACGCAGCGTTGCAGGGCAACAACGGCAATTCGGGCCAAGGTAGCAATTCGCTCGGACAGATCAAGGGCGGCAATATTGGTGGCGGCAAATGATCGGTCGAGCGCTGTCGGCCGCGGCCGTCATCACGCTTTGCGCGAGTTGGAGCGTCATCGCCCAGACGTCGGACCCGGGGGGCACCGCAGCGACGAGTAAGACTGGCGATCCAGCCGCCAGCTCAGCGTCCAGCAATCCCTCCTCGCAAAGAAAAAATCCGAGCGGCAGCGGGACATCGACATCTGGCGGGCGGGATGACAACGGTGATCAAGGTCGAGACAAAGCGCCGAACACGAGCATCAAGTCGGCCCCTCGCTACAATTCGCCGAAGAACTAGCGCTAAGAGCCCGCCTGAACGGCGGGCTCTCTGAATCAATCTCGCGGGCTGCGGTTGGTTGGAGCAAGCGAAATGCCTTCCCGCGCTGCTTTTCCGTAGACCGACGTGACTGAGCGCTTTAATTTCATCGCGATAATGCCGGTCGGCGTGTTCTGCGTCACCATCATCTTCATCGATTTCAGTTCCGCATCAGTCCAATTCTTGCGCGGGCTGGTGCTTGATTTCGGCGACGAGGACTTCCGTGCACCTGCTCTGGCAGAAGTCTTTGATGCCTTCGCCTTTGCATTGGTCGCTTTCTTGGTGGATTTCGAAGCTTTGGCTTTCCTCGCCATCTTGGTCTCCTTCGCTTTTGAAATGCGATTACGGTTTCGTCTGAAATGCTACTTCACTTATCTGGTTATCCGGGTGAGAAGCTCGATCCCATTTCCTGCACTATGCGGCCTGGCTGAGCGTGGACCTCATTGGCATTGCAGCGTGCTGGTCCGCTATGAAATCTCAACGGACTCACTCGCAACCGGGACAGCTGTCACCGAGGCCATCAAGGAGGTCTTCGACGGCGGAAATGCGTTCTCTCTTGTTTCGTCCCGAGAACTTGCGATGCTCAGCAAGGTCCTTGGCGTAGTCGACAGCATGATGGCTGTGACGTAACCGCATATAGCCGTGGTCCGGACAAGCGGAGATGGCATGAGCTTCGAGCAAAAGATCTGTCGCCCACATCTCGAGCGTCTCCTTGTCGTTCGCGGTCTTGCTCTTCTTAGCCATTTCATTTTCTCTTGCGTCTTTTTATGGTCGTAGCATTCGGTGTCGACCGGAAGATCACATCTCCGACGGCATGACGCTCTTCGGTCTCGATACTGTCCGCAATGAATGCCCGTTCGTCCTGCCAGTCCCGACCGAGAGCATCGGCTGCCGTTGCGATAGCGCGTGCTATTTGCTCGGTTGGGGCCGCGACGAAGGCGATCTGCCTGCTCGACTGGGAGAGGTCGTCGAAAGCGGGGGATAGGCGGAATATGCGATGGGTCTCCGCCACCATGACGGGTGGAGAAACGATCTCGGGGATGTCGTCATCTTCGGACATCGCGCGCTGATCCAAGGAAGGTTTTCAAAGGAGGAGAACCATCTGCCCAAGCTGGGCAGGGGTCTCCAACGGGTTGGGCCCGGACAAGGTCCGAGCCCATTGCACGTCACCAATAGCCGTAAGTTCGATAGACGCGGCCGCCCCATGGTCCGCCGCCCCAGCCATATCCCGGACCGCCCCAAGCGTAACGAGGACCACCGTAGTAACCGCCATAATAGGCGGGACGATAGTAGCGCGGCCCGTAGTAGCCATAGCGTGGGCCGTAATAGCGGGGACCATATCCGTAATAGCCGGGACCATACCCATAGGCCGGACCCGAAGCAGCGACCGCCAGGGCGCCAGCGGCTAGGCCAAAGCCGATCGCAGGTCCGCCCCAGCCACCGCCCCATCCGCCATGGCGCCAGCCGCGAGCTTCAGCGGGGGCAGATAAGGCGGTAGCGCCGATAGCCGCAGCCGCGATGACGAGTGCACCTTTCTTCATTTGCATTCTCCGTCTGTATGAGGTGCGCACTAAACAGTCGGATGGACGAAAAGTTGCGAGCTCTGGGGAAGTTACCCGGTCAGGCCGTTCGCCGCTTTACAGAGCCTGACACTGCGGCGCCATGTTTCAATCCGCCGCCTGCTATCCCAGTGCCTGTCGGCCCGCTTCGGTGACCTCGACCTCGCCGTCGCGGTCTTCGACCCATTGAAGCTCACGCAATCGCTGTATTTTGGCCTCGCTCACGCGAAGGAACCGGTGTCGCCGGGCTATGATGTCTCTCAAGGCCCATCGCAAAGCGATTTCGTCGATCATCTCGTCCATGGCGCGCTCCAACGCGGCGTTAGTTCAGGGTCCAGATCCTGAAGTTCAACGCGGCCGCGAACGAGATCCATAGCAGATAGGGTACCAACAGCGCGCCCGGAAGCCAGTCGACCTCGAACGCCATGAAGACGGTGAACGTCAACGTGGCCGCCAAGAGCGAAATGATGACCAGCCCGCCGGTGATGTCGTGCCGACCGAAGAACACGGGCGACCAGATCGTGTTGAGGAAGAGCTGAGCTGCGAAGCCGATCAATGCGGCCGTCCTGGTCGGTGACGGCTCGGCCTTCCAGAGCAGCCACGCAGCGACGGCCATGAGAAGATAGAGAATGGGCCAGACGATCGGAAAGGCGGCTCGCGGCGGCGTCCATGACGGCTTCGCGAGGCTGGCGTACCAGGTCGGGATTTCGGGCGTCGTCACTCTCGCACCAAGCGCTGCTGCGCCGAAGCACAGACCGAGCGCGACAGCCAGGGCCAGGAGCGAGTTCGTACTGAAGGACATCGAAGGACCGATACGCTAGGGGATAACGACGATGCGTCGGACTCGCGTGATAAAGCCCGACGCGCCGGGCGATGCTGGAGGGAGGCGCGGCGGGCCTGCCCGCGGAGGAAAGGGTCCCGTCGGGCGGTGCATCAGACCATCGACCTCGACGAATGGCTAGTGCCAGGGTCCCTGTTTTCCTCCGCGAAGGCTGAGTGGGCTGCCTTTCGTCAATCGATCCCCCTGCCGCCATGCCGTTCCAGTTCATGCAACCGACATTGCCTGCTGTCTCCCCTTGCGGCGGAACACGTTGGGGGGCAGAAAAAAGGCTCGCGAACTCGTCGAGACCAACTACCGGGGCGGACCGATGAGGATATCGCGAGGCTCATCGCCTTGGCTAAGCAGGGCGCCACAGCCTTAAAAGCATCGGCTCCCCTCAATCGGGCACGTGGGTCGGTCGTGAAGAAGACTCGGGAGCTAGGTTTAGAATTGCCTGGCGTTCGTGAGGCCAAGGCGAAAGCGCGAGAAATGATGGAGCAGACCGGCAGCGGATCCACATGACGCCCATCGAGCGGGAATCAAGCCGAGATCGCCGTTCATCCCACGCCGCGAAACCGCGACGCAAGGAGACTCATCCATGAGACGCTATTCCAAGCGTCTGATGATGATGATGGGAGCCGAAGCGCGTCCCTGCATCAAATAGCTGATGACCTCTTTGCACTCTCGGCAACGGAAGGAGCGCAACTCACCCCGGCCTTTGGCTTCTTGTTCGATCGATATTAGATCACGCCTCTGGCTACAGGCTGGGCATGGCACAAGGCTCGCGGAAGACACGTCGCTCCTCATAACTGTTATGTAGGGTTATAGACTTTCGTCTAGTGCAACAATCACGCCTAGTCTGTTCGGTACACGACTCAAGCGCAGGCAAAACAGCGCTGTGGTAGTTCGGCTTCACCTGGTTGAGTGAGACGAGTTACCGCACTACACAGCGCAGGTTCCGATACGGGCGACTCGCGATGACAGATGATCATCTGATCGACAACGTGGTCGATCTGTACACGGCTCGGATTTTCGCGGCTCTCGGCCAGATGCGCCTGGACGACATGCGATTGCTCGTCGCCGAGATTTAGGCTTGGATCGCAGGTCCTGTTAACAGCGAAGGAACGAGGCGTACAGGGGCGGCTTGATCTACGCGCCGGCGATCCGGCGAGACCGTCGGCAGCGGGGCCGGTCCCGTCCTTATCAGCCCCCCAGCCTTGGGGCGGGACCCGAACCCCTTCGATAGTGAGCGGCCGACACTCGTTGCTGCTCTTGGGCTACGCAATCGCCGTAAGCTTGTCGCTCGAGATGCCTTCTGGCGGGCATCACGGGAGATTTGTGCTGTCGTGTTCCGTGAAGGCGCAGGCAGCCCAGTTTCACGTTCGTGCGCCCTGCATCGCTCGGCGATCAACGCTCCAAGCAAAACGAAAAATATAACCGCTGCGACCGTGAACATTTGATTCTCATTTCGATGTCGATGCGCCTGATATCATGGATAGGCGTGGTAGGTTTTGCGTTCTCGAGGTATGTCAGCCGACAGGCCGATCGACAGCCTGAGGCGCGTTGGGCACCGCTGCGCCTGTCGGCGCCAGACCCATCGTTGTCGATAGCCCGCAAGAACGCGGGCGGATCGCGACGACCGCGAGCGCGACCGCTGCTGGCTTTCGGCCAGCTTGGAGGACCCAGGCGCAGGCCTTCGCTTCGATCTTGATTGTTCGCTAATGGCAATCGATGCACATAACCCTTCCGGGACACCACCGGAGCCATCTGCCTAGAGCAAAGTCACCATGGCCGCTGACGTCGGCAGGCGGCTGTACCAAGCAGGCATGATGGCAAAATTCGTCCGATCATAGGAATGGACCGCTTCGCATGCCCGGGCGGGTTCGCTGCCGACGAGAACGTGTTTGCGCCGGGGGCACCGCGCGAGGCGGTCGGACGGTGCTGATCGCGACACTGCGGCCGCCTCCGGACATCAGAAGCGAGCGGTGCAAGTAAGCGCTCTAGTCCTTCGCCGACCCCGGCTCCGCCATCTTGCGATGCTGTCCGGCAAGGATGCCTGCCGGAATGACGTTGGCGGCAGAGGATTGAACCTTATTCTTCAGCCCGCTGACGACGTCGCCAGCACCGCTCATCATGGCTTTAAAGCCGTCCTCGGCAACCTTTGCAGGATCGTCTTTCTCGGTTGTGCCGACATCGGTGTCCATCATATCGGCACGACGGAAAAACTCGGTGTCGGTCGCCCCCGGCATCAGGCAAGTCACCGTGATCTCGGTGTCTTTCAACTCCTCCCGAAGCGCAAACGAGAAGGAGTTGAGGAATGCCTTGCTGCCATTATAAACCGCCTGAAAGCTGCCCGGAATGAAGCCTGCGATCGAACCGGTAATCAGGATTTTTCCAGCGTTACGCCGCCGCATGTCATTGCCGATTTTGTGGATGAGATAGGTGGTGCCGGTGATGTTGGTATCGATGACATGACGGGCCTTGGCAAAATCCTGATCGAGGAACGCGCGCCCAAGGCCGCGGCCCGCGTTTGCCAGAAGCGCATCAACCTGACGACCGCTGATAGCCTCGCATAAGTGATCAACGCCCTCCAGTGTCGCGAGGTCGGCAGTCAACGACTCTACATTGGCGCCGCCGCTGCGGAGCTGCGCTGCGGCGTCCTCGATGGCTGCCTCATCAGCGACAATCAGCAGATCGAAGCCTTCCTTGGCGCAGCATTTTGCCAACTCCAGACCGATGCCGGTTGAGGCGCCGGTGACGATGGCGAATGGTCGGTTGGCGGTCATGGCAGGCTCCTGTGCGAGATCTTGCAGCCAACCTCCTGATGTCGGTCATGTTCCTCCCGGACGGAACGGTGCTGTCTTTGGTCGCTTGTGATGGCAGATCGATGGAGGATCCCATGAAAGCGCTGACGTGGCACGGCAAGAACGACATTCGTTGCGAGAGCGTACCGGATCCAGAAATCCAGCATGGTCAGGATGCGATCATTAAGGTGACGGCTTGTGCGATCTGCGGATCCGATCTCCACATTTTCGACGGCGTCATTCCTTCGATGGAGCACGGCGACATTCTCGGCCACGAAACCATGGGCGAGGTCGTCGAAGTAGGCGCGGACAACAAGAAGCTGAAGGTTGGGGACCGGGTCGTGGTGCCCTTCACGATCTCTTGCGGCGAGTGCTTCTTCTGCAAACGCGGCTTCTATTCGGGCTGCGAGCGATCCAATCCCAATGCCGACAAGGCCTCCAAGCTCTGGGGCCATTCTCCGGCCGGGCTGTTCGGCTACTCCCATCTTCTCGGCGGATATTCCGGCGGCCAGGCCGAATACCTCCGCGTCCCCTACGCCGACGTCGGCCCGATTAAAGTGCCGGACCATCTCTCCGACGATCAGGTACTGTTCCTTTCGGACATCTTCCCCACGGGCTACATGGCTGCGGACTTCTGCAATCTGAAAGGCGGCGAGACGGTCGCCATTTGGGGATGCGGACCTGTCGGCCAGTTCGCGATCCGCAGCGCCTTCATGCTCGGCGCGGAGCGCGTCATCGCGATCGACACCGTTCCCGAGCGAATGGAGATGGCGCGCGAGGCCGGCGCCGTAATCATCGACTTCAGGAACGAGGACGTTTACGATCGGATCCAGGAACTGACGGGCGGGCGGGGCGCCGACGCCTGCATTGACGCCGTCGGAACCGAGCCGGAAACGATGTCCGGCTTCGACGCCGTCATCGACCGCGTCAAGGTCGCGACCTTCATGGGGACCGACCGCCCCCACGTGTTGCGACAGGCCATCCATTGTTGCCGCAACTTCGGCACGGTCTCGATCGTGGGTGTCTACGGAGGGTTCGTCGACAAGATCCCGATGGGATCCGCGATCAACCGCGGCCTGACCTTCCGCATGGCGCAGACCCCCGTGCAGCACTATCTGCCGATCCTGCTGGAGCGCATCGAGAAGGGCGACATCGACCCGTCCTTCGTCATCACGCACAGCGCCAAGCTGGAGGACGGGCCGGAGCTCTACAAGACGTTCCGCGCCAAGAAGGACGGATGCATCAAGGTCGTGATGAAGCCGTGACGAATGGGTGCGGACAGTAGCCGGTCAGCTTCCGAGCGATCCAATCCATCCGGAGACGACGTGCGCGATGTCGGTCACGACCTCGCGGTCGGTCCGACCGTTGCGGGCCGGAACGTGAAAGCCGTGATCGGCGCCATCGACGCGATGCGCAGTGGCCAATGATCGCCGCCGCTTGACGACACCGCGCAGCAGCGCCGACTCGGCGAGCTTGTCATGGGTGCCGTGGACGAACAGCATCGGGACTTGGACGTCTTTCAGGTGCTCGGCACGCGCAGTCGATGGTTTGCCCGACGGATGCAGCGGGAAGCCGAGAAAAACGAGGCCGACGACGCCGGCCAACGGCTTCTCCGCCTGGGCCTGAGACGTCATACGCCCGCCGAAGGATTTGCCGCCGGCGACGATGGGCAGACCACGGCATCGCCGGCGGGCCTCGGCAACCGCCGCCCGGATCGCCGCATGCGCGGTAACAGGACTATCCGGCCGCCGACTTCCTCGCTGCATGAATGGAAACTGGAACCGCAGCGTGGCGATGCCAAGTCGGTATAGGTCCGCCGCGATCTCCGCCATGAACGGGTGCGTCATGCCGGCGCCGGCGCCGGCGCCATGGGCTAAAACGAAGCATGCCCGCGCCTTTCGCGGCTTCATGAGCAGCGCCGACAATGCCGGCATGTCGCCGCTTTCCAGCACGACCGGCGTTTCGGCTGGAGGCCGTGCCGTCATTTCGCCGCCGCCAGTGGATCCCGCCGATCCTCCTCCCAGCCGAACACCGAGCGCCCCCCGAGGGACGCGGAAGCCTCGAGTTCGCCATCGACAAACTCCTTGAACGATGGGCCGGACGCCATCCGCTCGAGCTGCCGGGCCTGGTCGTCGAGCCGCTTCAGGGTGTCCAGCTCCTCATCGCGGCCGAGCCGCGCATTCTGCACGGCCGACTTCAATACGCGGATGGTCTCGTCATAGACCTTGATGGGCACCGGGTAGGGATGGCGGTCCTTGCCGCCATGGGCGAGCGAAAAGCGTGCGGGATCGCGGAAGCGATAGGGGGCGCCGTGGACGACTTCCGCGACCATCGCGAGGGAGCGCACGGTGCGCGCGCCGACGCCCGGTGTCAGTAGGAGATCCGGAAAGTCGAGCGGCCCGCGCTCGGCAGCCGCGGCAAGGGTGCCGTGCAGGCGCCGCGTGAAGACGTCGCCAGAGCGGACATCGTGATGCGCTGGCATGATCAGATGCGGCAGCGTCGGCTGCACGGCCTGGCTGCCCGTCAACGCGGTGAATTCGTCGACGATGCCGTCGGCGCCCAGCGACGTCAGCAGGTCGAGTTGAGCGCTCCGCGACGATGCGGCGCGCCTGTCGGTCAGATTGACGACTTCGCCCTGTGTAGGCCCGTCGATGGCGCTGTGCGGCGCGTCCACGAAGCTCTTCACGGTTTCGGAGTGCCAGTGATATCGGCGCGCCTGCTTGCTGTCCCCGTTCATTCCCTGCTGGACGACGGTCCAGCGCCCATCGTTGGTGACGAAGAAGCCGTGCAGATAAAGGTCGAAGCCATCCTGGACGGCGGCGCTGTCGACTTTGGCGACCAGACGGCTGGCACGCGTGAGGGCGACGGCATCGAAGCCTACGCGGTCGCCGAGCGCGCGGAGCTCATCCGGCGTCTTGCGGGAATGCTGGCCGCGGCCGCCGCAGACATGGATACCTAGCTCGTCCTGCAGCGGCCTCAGACCTCGCTTGAGGGCGCCGATGACGCTGGTAGTGATTCCGGACGAATGCCAGTCCATCCCCATCACCGCACCGAACGATTGAAACCAGAACGGATGCGACAGGCGGCGAAGGAATTCGTCCCGCCCGTAATGGTGCACGATCGCCTGGGTCACGATCGCGCCGAGCGACGACATGCGGGTCGCCAGCCACGCCGGCACACGGCCGCCGTGAAGAGGAAGATCAGCGCTACCGGTTCGTTTCGCCATTAGCCGTCAATACCCGATTCTGCGACCTCGCACGCCCTCCGCAGCCGCTTGGCGGCGCGCAACTTGTCACGCTGTCTCTCCCAGCGCTGCTCTTCCGCATCCGCACGCTTGTCGAGCTTGTTGCGTTCAGCCTGTAAGGCCGCGCACCGCGCGTCGTACTCTTTTTCTGCCGCGTCGAGTGCTTGTTGCGCTTTGGCGATACCTGCTAATCGTCGTTCCCGCTGCTTCGCCTCAGCTATGGCCGCTCGGCGCTGCGCCTGTTCGCGCTCCCGCTGCTGCTGGTCGAACGCTGCCGCCGCCGTGCGCGCCGCGGCCCCATCGGGCCTAACCGTTTTGCCTGCAGGCCGCCGCGCCGGCTCCTTTCGTTGCTTTGTCCGAGCGGGCCCTTCTACCAGATCCTTCGGCAGGTCGCTTGTCACCATAAACGCGCCATCTGTACCAACAGGCCTTCGCAGCACCGTGCCAGGATGTGCAAGCGTCGCCGCGACGACCGCGGCACCGTCCACCTCTTTGGCAAAACCTTGGTGAAATAGGTTGCTGTCGGCGCCCCAAATCTGTAGGGCGGCCTTCATGGATGGAGCGGCGACGGCGAGGTCGTAGAAGCCGATGGAGGTCTGGTACGTCTTAAGCTTCCTGGCCATCACTCGCGGACCGGGCGCATCGGGGGCCATCCGGATCTACGCAAGGCTAATTGCTCCTGAAACGCTCGACCTGCGGCGGTTTAGAGAACCGCGGCGGATGCTTCCCAAGCGCGGAAAAGACCTCGACGAATCGAGGCCCTTCCCTGCCGTGGTCGGCTGTCGACGTTACTTCTTCTTGTTCAGATTTTGCGCCATTTCGAGGTGATGCTGCAAGTGCGGGAGCGTCTTCCCGGCCCAATCCTTAAGCTTCGGATCTTCTCCGCCTTTCGCATAGCGTTCGAATAGCGACACCGCGTCCTTGTGGGCGCTAACTTGCATCGACGCATAGTCGGAAGTGAAGTCTTCCGTCTTGGCGTCCTTAAGCTTGTCGACCATCTTTTGGTGCGTATCGTCCAGTGCGGACGGGATTTCCGCTTTCACGCCGCCGCCGACGAGCGCTTTGAGCTCTTCCGACGTCTTGGTGTGGTCGGTGATCATCTGCCCGGCGAAAGTCTTCGCGTCGGCGTCTCCGCGCTCCTGCGCCAGCTTGCTGGTCGCGATCTCGGTCATGTCGCTCATCGCAGCTTCCTTGACGAAATCGGCGGTGGTGGGCGCGACGCCGAGGACCGAATTCACGCCAGTCTTCTCTCCCAGGGACTGCGCAGAGGCGTTTGCGGCAAGGGCAAGAGACAGGATAGCGGCAGCGGCGAGGAGTGGCTTTTTCATCGAGTGACCTTCACGGTTGACCAGCGAAAGCGCTGCAGCCGGCAAATGTCCGAACGCGGTCCATGTTCCATGGTCGCGCCGCGTTTGGAAGGAATTCCGCATCCGGGCTTGCGGTCACGTCCGGTCCGCGTCACGACTGCAGGGTCGAGGCACCTTGCGAGGACACAAATGCGAGCGTTGGAGCTTTCCCATCCTTGGGGCACCGAGAACCTGGAGATCGTCGAACATGCCGATCCCGCGCCCGGCAAAGGCGAGGTCGTGGTGAAGATGCGGACGATCTCCCTCAATTTTCGCGATACGGCCATCATCGCGAAAGGTGGGTATTCGGCCGGCGCCGCAGATGCGCCGCCCATCATCCCGTTTTCCGACGGTTGCGGCACCGTCGCGGCGATTGGCGAAGGCGTGCGCCGCGTCGCCGTGGGCGACCGCGTCTCGACCTTATTCTTTCCCAACTGGCATGCCGGCCCGCCGACGCCGGACAAGCGCGATGGACCGCTGGGGTCGCCCGGCGCACCCGGAGCGGCGAGGGAGCTCGCTCTGTTTCCGGAAACGGCGGTTTCGAAAGTGCCCGACTATCTCACGGACGAGGAGGTGGCCACGCTTCCGTGTGCCGCTTTGACCGCATGGCGGGCGATGTTCGTCGACGCGCGCCTCGAGCCCGGCGACACAGTGGTATTGCAGGGAACGGGCGGCGTCTCGATCTTTGGCCTGCAGTTCGCGAAGGCTGCCGGGCTGCGGACGATCATCACATCGTCCTCAGATGAGAAGCTTGCTCGGGCCACGGCGCTCGGGGCGACCCACACGGTGAACTACAAGGACGTTCCCGATTGGCACCGTCCGGTCCGCGAACTGACAGGTGGTCGCGGCGCCGACTTCATCATGGAAGTCGGAGGCGCGGGTACGTTGATCGAAAGCCTGAAGTCCGTCCGCATGGCGGGACATATCGCGGTTATCGGCGTGCTGACCGATGCGAGTGCCCCACCGGCGAAACTCTCCGCTTCGGTGATGATCGCAACCGCGGCGAAGGTGCAGGGCTTGTCGGTTGGTTCCTGGGAAATGTTCGAGGCGATGTGCCGAGCGCTGATCCTGCATCGCATCCGGCCGGTGGTCGACCGTGTGCTCCCATGGACCGATGCCCGGCTTGCCGTCGAGGAGATGGCGCGCGGCAGCCACTTTGGCAAAATCGTGCTGACCTTCGATAGGTGACAACACTTGAGCAATCGAAGCCATTTCCGTCGGAGCTAAATTCAGTGTCGGACTTGTGATGGATGGTGGCGTTTTCGGTGGCATAACGGATGAAGCAGTGAATGGATCGCGTTAGACGAGCAATTTCTGCGGCTTGGCGGGCTCTCGCCCGAAAAGCCAGGATACGCGTTCCCGATCCGATTTCCTAAGTTGCCTGGCTCTCACAATCGCCGGCGTCGCCGTTGCATTGCTTTTAACTACGCACTGCAAATCGGGACGCGCATCACCGGAGCCGTTCTGTTTCATCGGGGGTTGTTTCGGGACGCCATTCCCAACCGCCAGCGTTGTATTCATAGAACCCGATGAGCTGTCCTTCAGTGTCGCTTCCAGGCGCTATGACAGGCACACTATTGCTCGGCGCGCTTAGTTGCTCGCCAGCCTTCGGCCCGTTTACGCAGCGGCCAGTGTAGTTCTCTGCCATCATAATTCCTAAGGTTTTGCCGACACGAACATGCTTCACGCAAGTCTGTTGCGTGGATTCGAGGGTTCGGAAAGTGCAAGATATAAAAGGCCCTACCGAAATGGGGCACACGCCGAGAACAGGTCAGATTGCCACGCGTACCAATGCGTTGGTGTCGCGACGAGAAACCGGCAAAACCGCCGCGTCCATCATCCCCGTTATGGCCGGTTGACACCCGGCGTGTGCTGCCTCGGCAATGGCGCTGACGTGGAAAGGTTTCAGGCGAACGCCCTAATCGCGGAGACGACCTCTCGAGGCGCGCTGAGATGCGGACAGTGGCCGGTAGCCTTCATGACGGTCATTGTGCTGTCTGGAATGGCTTGATGGACGTAAGCGCCCGCTTCAAGCGGAGCGATCGCATCTTCCGAGCACTGCAGGATTAGCGAGGGGCGGGAAACGTTCGGTAAATCGGCTCGGCTGTCGGACGTGAAGGTGATGCGTGCAAATTCCTTCGCGATCTCAGGATTCATGCGGCAGATGCTGTCGCTTAGTTCTTCGGCGAGATGAGGGCGGTCCGGATTGCCGACGATCGCTGGTGCCACCGCCGCGGCCCAGTCCGTGTAGTGGCTTTCAAGAAATTTCAGAAGCTCATCGATGCGGTTCTTCGAGAAGCCTCCGACGTATCCAACGTCATCGACGTAGCGTGCCGATGGTCCGATCAGAACGAGCCGTCCGAACATCGCCGGAGCCGCGACCGATGCAAGCACCGCAATCATCGCGCTGACCGAATGGGCGACCAGCACGGCGTCCCTGAGCCCTAGAATGTCTCCGATCTCGTTGAGGTCGGCCGCGTATCCGTCGAGAGACGCGTATTTCTCGCTGCTGTATGCCGAGAGATCAGATTTGCCCGAACCCACGTGATCGAAGAGGACGACCTTGAAGTCGTTCTCAAACTGGGGGGCCACGAACCGCCACATCTGCTGATCGCAACCGAACCCGTGCGCGAAGACCATCACAATGTCGCCGCGGCCGGACAGATGCACGTTGTTGCGGCGTATGACGGCAGTCCTGCGGTGCCGCTCCGCGGACAGGTATTGCTCACCCTTCTCGTCGATCCATGCGGAAGCCGCTTCCTCGCTGAGATAGAGACCCGCGAGCGCGATCCAGACGCCCGGTGCCCGCCGATGTTCGACGGCCCAGCCATCCCCGCATTCGGATTCCTTGACCCTCAGCACACGATGCAAACAGACCTCCAACCACTACGGAGGGCGCTCGACCTTCGCGGATGGGGGAAGATGAGGGGTTGGGTTGCAGGGATCGAGACCATGAATAGCAATCGCGTGCGAGAGGATCGTCGTGGGCCGGACCGAAACGAACTACTAAAATGCATTCCAGTCCATACTCCGGGAGAGACCCGTTGGTTCCTTGAAGCTCGGCCCATCAGCGGCCAGCTTCATCCTCACTATTGAGGCGCTTTCATCCGACCGCTTGATCGGCGGCTTCGCGGGCCTTCTCGCCGGTCCGGCGGACCGATTTCTCGCCGGCCTTTTCCGCGGCGGCCCGCGCTTCGCATTTGGTCCTAATGTCCTCGAGCTCCTCGTCGGTCAGATGTTCGATGCCTACGAACGAGTTGTGCACCGCACTTGTTCGGATGAGCTCATCAAGCTTGACCTGGATGGCGGCGCCGTCCCGGTTCTGCGAATTCTGAATGAGGAAGACCATGAGGAACGTCACGATGGTCGTCCCGGTGTTGATGACAAGTTGCCACGTGTCGGAGTAGCCGAACAGCGGCCCGGTCACGGCCCAAATGATGACGATGGCAGACGCGATAGCAAAAGTAGACGCACGCCCCGCCAACAGCGATGTCTTGTTCGCCACGTCGCCGAAAAGTCGGGCGAGGCCTTGTTGATCCGTCTTCCTCTGCATTGCGTTCTTTCTCCGGTGCGACATTCCACCACATGCAGCCAATTCCGGGAAGGTATTTTTTACTGACGTATGTCGCCCATCCGACCGAGGACGTTTGCAGACTTAGTGTAGCGAAGAGGCTTTGCGGAGACAGGATGCCTATCACCAGGCCTTGGACCACTGAGGACATAGCGAAACTTGAGAAGTTGGCTGACGAAGGAGCGACATTGATGCGGGCGAGTGCCGCGCTGCGCAGACCGTCGTCGACGGTCCAAAAGAAAGCGCGCGAGCTCGGAAAGCCACTCCCGGGAGTCCGGAAAGTGCGGGCGGATCTCCGGGCGACCGGCGCGTTGGAGGAAAAGCAAAAGTAATCCCGGGCGGAAATTCCAAGATTGATTGCGAATTGGCCCAGTGCAATTTGGTATCTGCAGACGGAGGTCCTGCGTGAAATCCACGATCCACGAACGGTCCTTGGAGATCGCAGGGCACAAGACTAGCGTCAGTCTCGAAGATGAATCCTGGTCTGCGCTGAAGGAAATCGCGCAAGACGAGGGCGTAACCGTCTTCGATCTGACGACCAAAATCGATAACGCAAGAGCGCCGAAATCGAACCTTTCATCCGCTATCAGGCTCTTTGTTCTCGACCACTACATTCGAAGGAAATCTCCGACAGGAGTCGCCACTTTTCCGGATGAGCGGAACGCGCCGCTTGACTAGGAGGCGTCGGATCGCTGCAGGCTCGGGCGAGCAAGATGTTTGCAGAAGTGCAGCACGTCGCGAGGTTGGCAGCGGGGCCGGGATATTCCGCACGTACGCTTCGATGGGACGATATCGGTGGCTTCCGCCGGACGAAGTGTAGAGATCGAGCGCAAGCCGGTGAGCGGATTGCAGATGATCGACGACGGTGGGGTCGGCGATCTTGTCCGACTGAATCAGCGCGGCGCCGAGATGCCCGACAAGATCGAGCGATGCCTCCGGACCGAGCCTGGCAGCGTTCATCTCGGGCGCGATGGAGGGGCTAAGGTCTGTCATCGCTTCAGCCGCAGCGGCAATTGGCGTTCTGGATGAACATGACGATGGACGAGATCCTCCAGCCAGGCCGGCACGTCCTCAAAGGCGAGATCGCACCGCTCCTTGATCTCGCGGGCGATATCGGCGGTCACATCCCGTGACCAGTTCTCGGTCGTGTTGAAGGCGACGATACAGAGAGGGTCGGAATAATCGCCGCTCATCAGGTCAGTGATGACGGTCTCGAGATCGGTGCCGTTGATGTCCGCTTCCCGCCACACGCAGCCGCCCGGACCGTGGCAGTCGACGACGATGTATACGGTATCGTGGACGCCGGCCGGCACCACGGATGGGCTCCATCGTGAACGCATGAGGCTGCTCCGCAACTGAACGGCGGATTCAAGAGACGCCCGGATGATTGGTTCCGCCGCGCAGTTATAGCGCCGCGGCGAGGTATCTGAAGGTGAAGTAGGATAGGGCGATCAGGGCGAGCGTCGCCGTTAGCGCGAACAGAATGCGCCCGAATTCGAGCATCACCCGGCACCAACTTCCGGATGGCCGCCTTTGCCTGGCGTGTACCGACCAGCGTGAACCCATGAACGCGGCAGACCTTCTTCACCGCTTCGGTTTTGCGGTTCAAAGCTGCAGCAGCACGGTTCACGGATGCACCTTCATCGGAGAACTTCCTCAGGCGCGCGATATCGGCATCCGTCCAGCTACGGCTTGTGACGTGGGGCATGATCGGCTCCTTCAGGTCGGGGGTTGCAGGCTGGCGAGCTTGCCCAGCCTTGGGCGTTAGCTTCAGCCTCGATCTGGCGAGCCTGCTTCATCAGTCGATCGCGCTCGACGCCCAAGGGCATCCGCTGCGCTTCGGCGCGCAGCAGCGTCGCTCGATCAACAAGAATCTCTCGCGTGCTTCGCTGTGCTGAAAATATACGTGGGGTCATGCGCACATTCCCTTCCATGATAGAGGAGGACGGGAGCGCAATGAGGCGTTCTCATCACCGATATTTTGCCACGATCCGCGCGGTGATACCCCTATATTGGCATATGCTACTGCGATAAACAGTCCGTTCCCCGACTCAACGCGGCCTTTATTATTGGAACAATAGGTGATTTCCATGACCCCGTCAGGGCATCTTCGTTGGGCTGGACGCGCGGTCCGTTACTGCCCGGTTGTATCGTCCATTTCGATCTCCCGGGCCTGCTGCTCATACTCTGACGCGGCTCTCTCCATTCTCTCCCGCGTCAGCGTGTCTTGCACGCCATCGGCAAGGCGATGCGCGCGCTCGGTCGTATCGCGAAGCTTCACCGGATCGGTCTCGAGTTCACGGCCCACCAGCAACACGCCCCGCTACTGCCATCGCCAACACATCGAGGTCGATGGATCCGTTCACATTGAAGCCGTTCATGGTATCAACCGTCAGCTCTGAAGGCCTGTCGGCCGCTTGCCTCTGCAACTTGGCCTTGATCGCTTCAACGATTTGTTTTGCGAGCATCAGCGCCCTCCTATCTACGTGAACAGAAACCATCCTGCGACTGCCAGCAGCGGCACGACTGCGATGGCGATCATGATGAGCGGAGACGGTTCATTACCTTCGTCATTCGGCTTTCTGAACTTCATCTGATCAATCCGTAGGCCGACGTCCGGTTTGCGCGTTGAGCGGCCCCCTTACGCTCGCGAAGCAGGCCCTCGGGGATCGCATCCTCAGTGCCGGGCATGGGCTCGCTGCGAACGTCTGCGCCATGCTGAGCACCTTCGTGCGGCGTGGGATTCGCGCGAACCTGAAGGCCCGGCTGCTCCTTGCCAGACAGAGAGATTGCATCGTAGGTGCCGTTCCGGATATCGCGGCCGTCGGTGTGCATGTCGTTCGCCATGGGTGCCCTCGCTTTCGAGGCTCCAATGATCGTTTGCGGGCGTCGTTCTAAGCTCAGCCACTGCAAAAGGAACGATACGGCCAGCAGATGCTTGATCCGCGCGCCGGCGATCCGGCGAGTTCGACGGCCGCGGGAACGGTCCCGTCCTTACTCAGCCCCCAGCCCGGGCGGGACCCGAACCCGCCATTTCATCGGAGTGATAGTTGGTCAAGGTGGAAAGAAGGGGCACGGTCATCGCTGGCGTCGATGCGCCGATATCGGCAGCGCCTGCCCAGGGGAGGTTGAATCTCCGGCCCGACCCGGCGAGCTTGAGAGACATGGCGGCGCGCCTGCGTGACGATGCCGAGCTGATGTCTGACAAGGTCGCGAAAGCGCGACTAATCGCGTCCGCGGAAGAAGCGGAAGCGATGGCTCAAGAAGTGGAGGCTTCAGCTTTCTGGACCGCTCCGAGCCGCTGGTGGTGAGCCCAACGCCGGCGCCCTGCCTGCTTCCAAAAGCCGTGTTCGAAAGGATCGACGCGATGCGGTTTGGCGAGCGATCGCCGCCGCTTCACCGGCCGCGCCGGCTCCGCTGATCGTCCCGGTGCCGCGAACGAACAGCATAGCATAGGTATTTAAGCCGTATTCGTAGGCGGTGCCGGATGGGCGGTTTTCGGATGACGATCATGCAGAAAAATGGCGAGGGAGTTCGCGATAACTTCGCTGTCTGCAGCGGCGGCGAAAAGCTGCTGCTGCGCATCTCGCGGAAGGTCTGGCCACAGGTTCAGCGCAACATGTCCCCGCAGAAGTGCGATGCGATCGTGCTCCGTTGTTACAGTCGCATCTGAAATATCCGTCTCGACATTTCGCGCGTGGCGTCCGATGTCACTTGCCATCTGATCGTTCCGAGGAACAGTGGGGCTAACCCCGCTCGCCTGACGCGAGCCTTCGTCAGCCAACGCCCCGTCGCCCACGATCTCCCCGACAAGTCGTTTAGTAGTTCCGATGACATGGTCTTTCACAGTCATGGTCACTCCTTCGATACACACGGTACCCATATCGGATTGAGCAACCGGCGGACGCCGTACCCGTTCCATCTAACGGGCACCTGCAGAAGAAGTGACTTCTGCTGTTTATCGAAAGGAGGCCTTTCTCGATCGATGTCGCACAGTTCCAGAGTGCGCCCGCACGATTGCTGCCGCGGCTCTTCGCGCCGCCTCGCGGCTCGAATTCATCGCTGTTGCATGATTTTGGCCGTTCATGCGCAGCGCTCGTTAATTGTCATTCGGGCGGCGCCGACATGGTTCGTGCGTCCTGCAGCGAAGACTCACTCGTTGCCCATAGAGAACAACTCCGCTATCTCGCGGCCAGCATAGGCAGCGAGGATGGCATGGCAATGGCCGCGAAACTGATCGCGACGAAGCGCGGAAAAGTCTTGCTGGTTCGCCGCTGCGTGGACGGGCTATGGATGTTTCCTGCAGGGCGCAGGCGACCAGGCGAAGATGACAAGGAATGTCTTCGGCGCGAGATCGCGGAAGAGCTGCCCAAGCTCAAACTCGGTCGTCTCGTTCTTTGGCGGAAAGCGACAACGAAGAACAAGTATTCCAGCCGCAGAATGAGCGATGCCCTGTTCATCGCCAGAAAGGCGTCCGGACGCCTGGAGATCGGTGACAAGAAGGAGCAGGACAAGGCGGTCTGGCGCAAGCCTCATCGCGGCCGGCTGACGCCCACGTCGCGCTACATTCGCGACAAGTTGTTCACATGATGCAGTCGTCTCGGTCGGTCAAACTTCTTGGGGTCATCTCCGACACCCACGGCCTGCTGAGACCGGAAGCAGAGCGTAGCCTGGCCGGGGTGGATCATATCATTCATGCCGGGGACATCGGTCACCAGGACATCGTCTCGGCCCTCGCCCGGATCGCGCCCGTGACCGCTATCCGGGGCAACGTCGACACGGCAGCATGGGCTAAAGCCTATCCCGAGACCCAAAGCATCAGCTTCGGAGGTCGCTCCATCTTCGTGCTGCACGATCTCAAGGCGATGGCTGCGCTCCCCGAGGGCTATGACATCGTGATATCCGGACATTCACATGTACCTAAGGTCGAGATCGTTAATGACGTCCTTTATCTGAATCCTGGAAGCGCTGGCCGCCGTCGCTTCAAGCTGCCAATCACTCTCGCTATTCTTGAGTTCGACGAAGACGGCTTTCGTCCAACGCTCATCGATCTGATAAGCTAACTGAACAGGTCGGGAACGTCGCGTCCCCGTCAGCGTTCTCCGCGCGGCCGCATCATGGCAACGGTCAAGCAAGGGAAACATGGCACTACAGCATCCTGTTACACCGGACGGACGATATTTCGTCGTTCGCGGGCGACTCTGGCGGCTCGCTGACCGGAAGCTGTCTGAAGCACGGAAAGCCGAACTGGTGTCCGATCTCATGTCCGCGCGGCGAACTGTCAAAGCCGCACGCGTTCAAGACGATGCGGACGCGGAGGAGGGCGCACATACCGCGGTAGATAAGGCCAAGCGAGCGTTGGGAGAGCGAGGGCCCATCTGGTGGCATGACGGCGCACGCGACCTAACCGCCACATGGTCAAGAATACGCCATACGCGGACTGGTTTGCGGGCCTTCACGCGGCCGGAGACGTAACGCGACTTTCAACATCAACAACGTCAACAAGCGTCTCCCAAATCTTACCGCTTGGTTGAAATCGTCGAAGCCGGACATCGCATGTCTGCAAGAACTCAAAGCCGATCAGGCAGAATTTCCCGAAGCCGCCTTCGCCAAGGTCGGGTATTCGGCCGCCTTGGGTCGTGCAGCCTACGTGGAACGGCGTGGCCAAGCCGATCTCTGAGCTCGCTGCAATGTCGGCTCATGGCGCAAAGCGGACCTCGCGAGTTGAGGCCATCCAATAGTTGTACGTCGAGCGTTTCTGGACCGACCAAATTCTCTATCGCCTCTGAGATTGAAATCGCTACGGAAACCCGAAATTCAACGGTGCGTAACGACGGCTAAAAGTGCTGATAAATCAGCCCGGTCATTTAACGCTCCGTTGCAGTCTCGTTGCACCCGTAGCAACCAGCCCCGTGTCTTGTCTCCGCAGCTACTGAGAACGCCGTAGAAGCGGCGGGCGGCGGCGGTGACAAGGTTCGCTAGAACGGGCGGCTAAACCCCTTTGCCGGTTGCCCTCCGGCTTCCTGATGCGCTCGCAGAAGCGCACGGCCTATAACCTCGCAGCATGCCCGCTGCTCAACCCTCCAAGTTGCAAGGCGCCTTCCCCAGGGCGCCTTTTTCTTTGAGCTGAAACTTCTCCCGCAGCGCAACGTAACTTGTCGCTTAGTGGTGACAAGTGAGCGTGAATGCTAAGAGGACTTCCCATGTGCGGCCGATGTCGCCGCACCGTTTCAATCGATCCCCAGACCAAAACCTTCAGGTGCTTTAAGTGCGAGGACGCGGCGGCCGAATGGGAAGCCCCGTCTGAGGGGGATGAGGCTTGGCGTCGATCAACAACAGGATGGCCTAAAGGATAACCGAAAGGGACAAACAAAAGCCCCGCCGGGGGGAAGGCGAGGCTCTTGCCGTCTGAGGGTTGGGGTGAGCGGGTTGGGGACCGCTCAACTAAGAGACGCTAATTCGTCGGAATGGTTTCAAAGAAAACCCCGCCGTCCGCGGGGGATTGCTAATCCGGCAGGGTTTCCAGGGCAGAAGCGACTCCACCCCATTTCCGAATTCTGCGCCTTTGGCCATGTTCCCGTCAGAAGCTGCGGCTGCTGATGTCTCAAGGAGCCTCAGCCTCCCGGTGTGCTGCTGCCCTCAACCGCTCGGCGTCTTCGGTGAAGAAGGCCGCACGTCAGCTCGGCGGAGAGTTGGCAGGCGTGCGCGCACTGAAGGCCCAACGTCGCGACATGCTGCAACGGGAAGAGGAAAGCCTCCGGCCTGGCCAGCGAAGAAACGACGGCACCTACGTATAGGCTCTAGGCGACCTCGTCGTGCGGCCACGATGACACTCCCGGCCTAGCGCGGCCGGGAAAGGTCTTCTCGGTGCCGCACTGGCGGCACTCATATACGCGGTTGACGCAACCCTTCATGCCGGGCTCGATCCGCTGCAGAAACAGTGACGACGTGCATTTCGGACAAGACCTATCAGCCATTTCAACCCCCGTTGGCTCAATCCAGACGGATAGAAGCAGAAAGGGCGCCGCAGTTCCCGACGCCCGTAACTATATGCCGCCTGTGGCGAGAAATCCTCAGTGCGTTTTGCTCTTCTGCCACTTCTCTAGGTCCGGCTTCGGGGTATCTGCCGAACCTGAATCGGTCGTGTTCTGTGGGTTCTTTTCCCAAGGCTTGTCGCTCTGGGCGAGGGAGCCTTTATCCAGCTCCGTACGCGGATCGGGTTTGACCTTGTCGCTTGGGCTGTTGTCTTCGACATTCTTCATGGCTGCCTCCCGACTTAGGCTCACGACCTCAACAGGCCTTCATTGCATACGTTCCGGAAGTAGGAACGATGCATGGAGATCCCTCTTGGTTTTGCATGAATTACACACACGTCTCGCAATCAGACATGGCGGTCCTCATGGAAGAGGCCATCCAGATCGCGTGGGATTACCTGGAGCTTACCGGCGAGGTTGAGGACGCTGAGGTGTGCAGCAGGGTCTTGCTGTACCATGTCGAGTCGATGATCCGGCAGGGCGTCCGCAGTCGTCTTTTGCTATCGAACAGGGCGATCCGCAAGTACATGGAATACAAGGTAACACGAGACCTGAAGTTGGCCATCTGACGTCCATGGCAGGCATGTTGTCAGGAGACAAAATGCGGCGCAGAATCTCCCAATGGTGGACGGACAACCAAGACCGAAGGCTAGAGGCGGAATTCGCCCTGGCGCTGGCCGTCGTCCTGGCAGCGGTCGCTACGGCGAGCATACGGTTCCTGTTCGAGTCCCTGTGAGCTTGCTTGCTGACGTGCGCCGCCTCTTAGAGCTTGGCCCGCGTAAGCTTCCCCTCGTTGATATGCACCAATGGAATGCGCCTGTGAGTGGGGCGTAAGTACGTTCTCGGTCTGGATCTTGGAACGTCGCTGAGCGTTGCACGGGTATTCACTGACGGAGAGATCGATGCCCAGACAGTTCGGCTTGAAGCAAGAATCGGCGCTCGTACAGTCGGTGTCGCCGGGATCGTCAAACGCTTCGCCGGGCCTGACTGCATCGGCGTCTGCATCGAAGAGCCATTCTCCGGCCAATTCTCAAGCGTCAAAGCGCTCTTCCCAATGCTTGGAGCTGCCGTCCTCGCCTGCGAGCTGGAGGGGCTCCCGTGGTCGGCAGTCCATCTCGCTTTACTGAAGAAGCACGCGACCGGGAAGGGCAACGCCAAGAAGCCCGACATGCAGGCTGCGGCTAAAGCGCGGTGGGGCGTTTGTTTGAAGGAAGATGAGGCGGATGCCGTGTGGGCAGCCGCCTTTGCTTTAGACATCAGCCTCCCTATCGACGTCCGTCGGAAACAAGCTCTTCGGATGCGCTTACCCTCATCAATAGAAAGATCAGCGATGTCCGTTTCTGGCGCAAGGCGGACGTCGAAAGCTTCATTTGCTATTTGTGGCCGCCCCACTCGCCATCTCACGCGCCAATGCAAGAAACGCTTTCAACCCTGCCGACGGATTACGACGGCCGGGATAATACAAGCAGAGTCCTGAAAATGTCGGAGTCCAGTCTTCCAGCAAACGCACAAAGCGCTTCTCTTCGATGTCTTCAACAACACTTTGCTCCATGAAGTAACCAATCCCGAAGCTTTGGGAGACGGCGATCCGCGAGAGGTTCACTTCGTCCAGCGTGAGGTGCCCGGGCGCATCGATCTGAATGGACTCTCCGTCTTTTTCGAACCGCCAGCGGAAGAGTGCGCCGTCCGGCAGTCGAACCCGAATGCATTTGTGGTTCAAGAGATCGGGCGGCACGCGCGGCCTGCCATGTCGTTTCACATAGTCGTTGGACGCGACGACAGCATAGCGTTGCGGTCGTCCGAGCGACAAAGTGATCATGTCGCTGGGCACAAGATGCGCGACGCGGCCACCCAGGTCGAAACCGTCAGCAACCACATCGACCAACCGTCCTTCCGTGACCAGATCGACATGCATGTCCGGATAACGGCGGAGAAATTCGATCACCAACGGCGATATGATCTCGCGGGCGGCGAAAGGAGCGGCATTGATCCTGATCGTTCCTGATGGCGTCTCGCGTTGCGAGCGCACCACGTCCAGCGCGCCATGAAGATTGAGCAGGGCCGGGCTCGCCAAGGAGGCGCTGGTACGGAGGCCGAAGCTCAGGGTCCTGTACACCACCGGCTTCAGCCGCAATGCCGTGATCCACAACGACGTCAACTTCCCATCGAAGCCCTTCAACATCGAACAGCTCGCGGCCAAGGCGCGAGAGGTGCTGGACGAACCGACTAGCTGAATTTGAAAGACGACTGTTTTGGAAGGTGCATTCCAAGTCGCGGCCTACCGGCATTCCGATGCGGCCACGCCTATCGTCCCGCGAAGGCTGGGGGGATGGACGAGACACAAAAAAGGCTCCCTAAGGAGCCGTTTGCCGGGCTTCTTGTGTCAGTAGCGGTGACCACGATGCATGTGACCGCGACCGCGCTTCACGATGACGACCTTGTGGGAGCGATGACCGCGGTGCCAGCCGCCATGATGATGGCCACCGCGCTTCACCACGATGGTTTCAGCGCTGGCCTGCGATGTAGCGGATGGAACGGCGATGCCGACGGTGGCGACTGCGGCGAGTGCGAGAAGTATTTTGCGCATTTCTCTCTCCTTGGATGTGCGCAAACGTAATGCGCGGTGGGACGGCGCGTTCCGGTCGCTCAGGAGGAATTTCCTGAACAGATATTCATCATGAACTGGCTGCGCTCGCTAAGGTCTCTGCACGTTTTCAAGCAGCAGAGCGTTTTCGAATGTCGGTAGCGACATCTAGAGCCGGTGGTCCGCTCATGTCCGCAGAGGACGCGGTGATGCTGTTCGGCGATACCGCGGGAACGAGCGCGTTGAGATCTATCCTCTCCGCTCCCTGAGTGCCGACTGTCATCGGCGAGGCAGGTGATCCTGCGGCAGTCGACGCGTCAGGAGCCTTGGTCGATAGGTGCACGACCGTGCCGGCTCTCGACCGACTGAAAATGTAGACGACTATCCCGAGCAGCAAGGCGATGACGGCCGTCAGAAGCATCACCAGGCCATTTCCGTCGCGCGAACTTAACGGCGTTGCGGGTGGCGTCGTTGCGTTAGTTGCGGGTGACGGACGCAGGTCGATCGGGGGGCCGACTACCCGCACATTCACTGGTGGATCCGACTGTGGAGCCGTCGCCGGAGCAGGCTCCGTGGGGGGCGTCGGAGCGGGAGCGATTGGCGTTGAGGAGGTTTGCGTCGGCGCGGCTGGCGCGGCAGCGCCGTCCTGCGGCCCCGCGGCGGACGTAACGGCGACTGCGGTCTGCGATGACGTCTTTGCGTCAGGCGCTGGAGCGCCAGACAGCCGCGACGCATCGATCGCGGTCATGCGTAGTGCTCCGCGGCCGCGTCGGCCCCAGTTCGCGGTCCAGACGTAGCCCGGCCCCCCTTCGAGCCGATAGACCGGCAACCCCGACTTCGCGGATTTCTGCGGATCTCCCAAATGGTCGATGAGGAGGCCAGACCGATCGTCTTCGCCTGCAGCCAGTGACGCCAGACGCTCCGGCTCGACGGGGCGCAGCGTGACCGAGCCCCACGAGGCGATGATGCCGTTTCGCCTTCCCCGTGCGCCCGACATCGGCAGCAGGGACGCCTTGCCGAACGATGCCGACAACCGGGCGATTTCGTCTTCGGCTTCTTCGTTGCCGATGTAGACGGGCTCCAGGCTCTGACCGACATATACGACCGACCCGTCGGTGGCATGCAGGAGCGAGGTGGACACCGAAGTACGGCGGCGGCGCGAGCGCTCCGTCGACTGACGGCGGCACGCGGTCAAACCGGGATATTGCCTGCTCGGCGTGCAGTCGAAGTCGCTTAGACGCGAATTCCCAGCGACGACGCTGCCCAGCCGGATGTCGTCGATGGCGTAGGCCGGCTCGGAACGTCCATTATCCGCCGATGCGCTTGGCGCCGGCAAAGAGGCCCCGCGTTCCTGGAATGCGCCGATGGCTGCAAGCTGGGTCTGCTTGATGCACACGGAATCGGCGCCGCATGCGTGCCGCTGCTCCAGGAGTGGTTCGGAGATGTTCTTCGCGACCCGGGATCCTCTGCGGGCCAGCACGTCCTCGTAGGCCTGGACGACCGCGCGGTCGAGCCGCGCGAGCTCGGGGTTTTCGCAAATGGTCTTCTCATCGGCATGGGTCGCCGCAAGGCAGTCGAAGCTCGGCGTCGCCGTGTCGGCACTCGAGGGCGTCTCGGCGCCGCATTCGCCGACGATCCGCGCGAGGCGTGAATCCGAAGGGCCGACTCCGCGATCTATCAGGCGGTTCACGGACTGCCGGGTTCGACGGAGGCGAGCATCGACGCAGAGCAGGGACTTGGGAGACATCTGCTCCCATTGGGCCTGGACCGATTGCCGCCGATTCAGATCGGAGTTCTGCGCCATCGCGCTGTGCGCGCATCCCACGCCGGCGAGGGCAGCCAGAACAATTCGTACGGCTGAAAGAGTCATCGGCGCTCCCTGGACGCCGTGATGCGTTCGGGCGCCGAAATGCGAGAACGCGGGGATACGCCTTGGAGTTCCACCGGCGCCCATGGTCTCTGACCCTTGGAAGCGCCCTGTGTCCCGCGCTCGTATCGGTCGGATCTATCATCCGTCCGGCGGCATCCCTGGATATGACCTTCCTCAAGCAGCTTGCCGGTGACTTCGATACCGCCGTGACGACGCCCACGACCTGACCTTGCGGTGTACGAACCGGGCATGCTGCGAAATCGATATCCGGAAGGGCGGGATGTTTTGTGGAATCCGTGCCGGTGAGCCTTCAGGGCGACGCATCGGCATCGGATGACGAAGCCTAGAAAATCCCTATTGCAATTAGAAACCGATTGGTCCATATTGCATGCATGATGGTCACAAATCCTCCACTGCCTGTCGGGCGTCCACGCGAATTCGATATCGACGAAGCGGTCAGGCGAGCAATGCAGGTTTTCTGGGATCGGGGGTATCACGATGCATCGTTGCCCGATCTGCTTTCGGGGATGAAGCTTTCGAAAGGCAGCTTCTACAAGGCGTTTACAGATAAAAAATCTGTCTTCGTCCGCGCGCTTGAACTCTACACCGACGAGGGTGTGCAGAATGTTCGAGACGTTCTCAATTCTGACCCTTCGCCGAAAGCAGCAATCCGCAACGCTCTCGTCCGTTACGCCGATTTATCTTCCGGAAGCAAGGGAGTTCGCGGGTGTTTCGCGGTATTGACCGCCGCCGAAATGTTGCCGGGTGATCCAGATATCGTCGATCTGATCAAGCGTCTTTTCGCCAGGCTTCAGGACCTGTTCGCCGTCGCGATAGCAAGAGCACAGGCTGCTGGCGAAATTGAGAATGATCGCGATCCTAAGATCACAGCGCACTTCATCGTCTCTCATGCTCAAGGCATGCGGATCTTCGGAAAAGTTGGATCGCGTCGCGATGACATGATGAAAAACATCGATCTTCTCATGGAGATTGTTTTCTAAACTCTAATTTGGAACCGAATGGTTCTTATTGTCCGATCTGAGGATTAGTCGGTCATGCAGGAGATGCCTCCGTTGGAAGGTCGCGGGAAAGCCCCGAGTCGCCGCTTGGCGGTGGTTAGGCTGACTGCGCTGGCGTCGCGGGCGCGTGTCGCTGCCGAACTCTTCTCCGGCAAGGCGGCGTTCGCTCAGTCTAAGAGGATTTCGCGGGTTCGGGGTCGCTCAACACAGCTCGTCGAATTCGGTTAGACGACACATGGATCAGGAATAGACATGATAAACACAAGCACGCGCCTCGTGATGATCGGTTTAGTGACAACGCATCTTGCCGGATGCGCCAGCACGGTCCTTGTCGAAGAGCAAGTCAGCAGAACGCCAGCCGCTTACGCGGAGCTGACGGACGGGCTGCACACTATACCAACGGTCGATACATCCGGTATCGATCCCGCAATGTTGCGCCAGCGCGTGGACTACTTAACGAACGAGCCGGTCGGAACGATCGTTATAAATACTGCAGCTCGCCATCTGTATCTCGTGGAGGGCGACGGGAAGGCCATGCGCTACGGCATCGGAGTAGGCAAAGAAGGTCTAGCCTTTGCGGGCACCGCCACCATCAAGCGGAAAGCTGAATGGCCGCATTGGACCCCCACCAAGAACATGATGGATCGAGAACCCGCGAGGTATCGACATCTCGCAGGTGGGATGGCGGGAGGCCTCGCCAATCCGCTCGGTCCCCGCGCCCTTTATTTGTACCAAGGCGAACGGGATACGATGTTCCGCATTCACGGCACCACCGAACCGGAAACAATCGGCGGCGCTGTTTCCAGCGGATGCATCCGGCTCATCAATCAGGACATCGTCGATCTTTATGGTCGAGCGAGGCTTGGAAGCCGCGTCGTCGTGATCCAAGGCAATCCGGCCTTAAACTCTTGAGCGTCGCCCATGGCTCGTCATGACCATCGGCCAGCTCGTCAACTGATGTCCCGACGTGCGAGCGCCCGGTACCTTCTTTGATCCCACATCCCGCTCTCATCTGAAGAACAAGAGATACAACATGCAGATTGGATTTATCGGCCTCGGCAGCATGGGCTCGGCGATGGCGCTCAACCTGGTAAAGGCCGGCCACGATGTGCGAGCATGGAATCGGAGCAAGGTCGCCCAAGAACGCGTCCCCGGAGTAACGCTGGTCGAGTTCGCGGCAGATGCATTCGAGGCTGACGCAGTCTTCACGATGCTGTCCGACGACGCTGCCATCCGTGAGGTGATCCTCGATACCGGCTTGCTGGCAAGCGCGCGACCCGGGCTGATCCATGTGGTCACATCGACGATCTCGGTCGCCTTCGCCCGAGAGCTGGAGCTCTTTCACGGCGAGGCAGGTCTTGGCTACGTCTCTGCACCGGTCCTCGGTCGGCCGAACGTCGCGGCGAGTGGCCAACTCAACATTCTGGCGGCTGGAAAGGCCGCTGCGGTTGCTGTGATAGAGCCGCTGCTCGTCCCGCTCGGCAAGAAGGTCTGGAAATTGGGCGAGAACCCCGCCCAGGCAAACATCGCAAAGCTCGCCTGCAACATGATGATCGCCATGGCGATCGAGGCAATGGCGGAGAGCATCGTGCTGACCGAGAGCGTCGGCCTCGACCGCGCGGACTTTTTTGAGCTCATTCTGGCCACACTTTTCTCGGGTCGCGCCTATGAGAGCTATAGTGCGCAGATCACGGAGCGGGATTTCGAACCGGGCTTCAAAGCCAAGCTCGCGCTCAAGGACATGCGCCTGGCAACCGAAGCCAGCATCGAGATCGGACGCGAACTCCCGATGCTCGAAGCTGTTCGCGAGCGGCTAAGCAGCGCTGTTTCGGCTGGGTTTGGGGAAAAGGATTGGTCGATCATGGCCGACATCACGGTGCGCGGCAACGACCGCTTTGTGTCTGAAGGCAGTTCGGAGAAGATGTAATGAAGACTTGGTTCATCACGGGCTGCTCGAGCGGCTTTGGACAACGGCTCGCGCTTGCCGCGGCGCGACGCGGCGATCAGGTCGTTGCGACAGCACGCGATGTAGCGACCATCGAGGAAATGGCCCGGCCGTTCGCAGACCGCATGATCACGTTGCCGCTCGACGTAACTGATCCGGCGGCCGCCAAAGCGGCCGTCGTCATGGCGGTTCATGCCTTCGGTGGGTTCGACGTGTTGGTTAACAATGCCGGCTACGGCCTGTACGGTGCGATCGAGGAAGGCACGGCCGAAGAATATCGACCGATGTTCGAGGTGAACGTCTTCGGCCTTATCGAGACGACCAAGGCCGCCTTACCCGTCATGCGCCGTACGGGCGGAACCATCGTCAACATGTCGTCCGGCGCCGGCATCGCGGGCGGTGGAGGCGGCGGCTACTACAACGCCGCCAAATTCGCCGTGGAGGGTGTCTCCGAGGCTCTCGCCGATGAGCTGAAGCCCTTCGGCATCCGCGTTCTGATCGTCGAGCCTGGACCGTTTCGCACTGATTTTCTCGGGCGCTCCATCACCATTGCAGCGAACGAGATGCCGGAATATGCCGCGAGCTCGCGCAAGCACTACCGCGAAACCAACGACGGCAATCAGGCTGGCGATCCCGACAAGGCGATTGCGGTGATCCTGCGCGCGGTCGATGCGGATGACGCACCGCTGCACTTGCCACTGGGCCCCGTCGCGCACTCGATCGCGGAGCGAAAGCTGGCCGCGTTCCGTCGGGATATCGACGCATGGCGTGACATCGCGATTGCTACCAACTTCGAGCAGCCCTGAGCGCTGGTACGAACTCAAACACCTGACCGAGGTGAAAGCATGATCGCAACTTTGAACGGGTTTATCCAGCAACTGGTGCCGGTTAATGGCATCAAGATCAACGGCGTCACGGGAGGTTCGGGCCCGCCGATCCTTCTTCTTCACGGCTGGCCGGAAACTTGGTGGGAATGGCACAAGGTCATGCCGATGCTGGCCGAGAACTTCAGTGTGGTAGCCATCGATCTACGTGGCGCGGGCTTCTCCGACTGCCCGCTCGATGGCTATGACAAGGCGACGATGGCGCGCGACGCCCATGAAGTGATGCTTGGTCTTGGGCATGAACGCTACGCCGTATGTGGACACGACATCGGCGGAATGGTCGCGTTGCCGCAGGCAGCCATTTATCGGAACGCCGTCACCCATCTGGCCATCCTCGACGTGCCGCTTCCCGGTTGGACCCAGTGGGAAGCTGCGACCGCAAAGCTCTGGCATTTCAGCTTCCATATGAACAGGGATCTGCCGGAGCGTCTGATCCATGGCCGTGAATATGACTACATCTCGACATTCATGGCTGAGCGCTTTTACGATCACAGCACGTTCAATCCGGCGGACATCGACATCTACGCCAAAGCTATGGCACTTCCCGGCCGCACGCGCGGCGGTATGGAATGGTATCGTAGCCTCGCCACCGACCACGCGGCTGCGCTCGAGTACAAGAAGAAACCGCTCAAGATACCGGTGCTAGGCCTCGGTGGCGATCAGCGCTTCGGTGCGCAGATGGTGCCGATGCTCAAGGAGTTCGCCAGCAATGTAACGGGCAGCTCGATCGCACGGTGCAGCCATTATGTCGCGGACGAGCGCCCTGATGAGGTCGCAGCCGCTCTCACCGATTTCTTCATGAACAATTGAACTCGGCGCTCGCGCCCTCGTATCGAGAATATAGAAAAGGAGACTGTCATGACGGCATCCGTCATTCGGGGCGTAAATCATATTGGCATTGTCGTGCCAGACATCGAAGCGGCCAAATCATTCTTGGTGGAAGCTTTCGGCGGCCAGGTGATCTACCAGTCGTTCGGGCCGCAGGATCCGCCGCGGCAGGGACCGGAATTCGAACGCGCCGTTGGCGCCTTCCCCGGAACGGTGGTGCGTGGCCAGGCGATGGTCAAGATTGGCACTGGAGCCGACATCGAGCTTTTCGAAATGCATGGCCCCGAGCAGGCTCAGCCGGTCCGCGCGAGTGACTTCGGCATCACGCACTTCGGTATCTACACCGACGATATCGACGCGTCGGTCGAGCGGTTTGCCAAGGCCGGGGGCATGCCTCTTACCGCCCCGCGCGCGATTCCCTACGCAACCGAAAAAGGCCCAGGGAACAAGGTCTGTTACGGGCGCATGCCGTGGGGGACGACGATCGAATTCATAACGACACCCGATCGTATGGCATATCACGATCAGACCGATCTTCGCAGGTGGCAGGACGAGGATTGAGCAGATCGCGAAAAGGTCTCTATCGCAAAATCTGAGCGAATAGCCGCAAATGGCGCGTAGCGGAGATATGACAGCAAACCACCTTATGGATGCCATATCCATCGATTTGATGCCGTCCGAGATCGGTCATCAAAAAGAAGTAGCGCGCAAAAAGACGCCGTCAGAGCGCTCGTCGATATGCGGTCAACCGGTTTGAGCCGCAAGGTCATAACGCTTCGTTTATGTCGCCGATAGCGTGGAAAGACCAATTATGAGGGTCATTCCATGCACTTTGAACTATCCAAGGAACAACGGGACATTAGGGGCCGCGCCGCCGCATTCGTCGAAGAGGTCTGCCGACCCCTGGAGGATTCCTGGGGCGTGGACGACTACGCGGTACCTCACGATGTCTTCATGTCGGTCGTCCGCAAGTTCCGCGAGTACGGCTTTCGCGGGCTCGCGGTTCCAAAAGACGCCGGCGGCCAAGGGCTCGGCACGATGGCGAAATGCCTCGTTTACGAAGAAATCGTCAGATCGCCCGTGATGCACGGTCTTCTGACAACTTGGTCCGGCTTTCTGGACCCGCACCCTGCGCTTTACGTCGCGCCTGAGTGGCAGAAGGAAGCCTACCTCTATCCGATCCTGAAGGAAGACAAGTTCTACCACATCAACATCTCCGAGCCCGGTGCGGGCTCCGATGCGGCCGGGATCGAGACGACCGCGGTGCGGGACGGCGACAACTACATCATCAACGGCATCAAACGATGGGCGCCGCCGCCGAATCATCCGGGAATCACGCCGAAGTATCTCCTATGCTATGCGGTGACCGATCCCTCGAAAGGGTACGAAGGGATCAGCCTTTTCCTAGTCGATTATCCCAATCCGGGCGTCTCGGTGCTGCGCGAATACGAGACGATGGCGCCAGGCACCTATCTCGGTCGTAGCTGCGACTACCAATACAAGGACTGCGTCGTGCCTGCAAAAAACCTCCTGGGGGAGGAAGGGATGGGCTTCCGCTACATGATGGACCAGCTCAACCGCAATCGCACGGTCATCGGAGCTCGTCTCACCGGGACGGCCACCTGGGCGCACGCCCAGGCGGCGAAGCGTGCCGGAGAACGGATCACGTTCGGGAAACCGCTTGCCGACCGACAGGCGATCCAGTGGATGCTCGCGGAGTCGGAGATGGACCTCGAGCAGTCGCGGCTGATGGTCTACAAGACGGCCTGGATGCTCGACAACGGGCTCGACGCGCGGAAGGAGGCGGCCATGGTGAAATGCTTCGCTCCGCTCGCGGCCTGCCGGGTCATCGACCGCGCGATCCAGATCCACGGAGGTTTGGGTGTGCTGAAGGAAAGCCGCTTTGGGCAGCTCTATTTCCAGAGCCGCATCGCGCAGGTCGCGGAAGGCACGACCGAGATCATGAAGATGACCATCGCGCGGGAAGTTCTGAAGCAACATCGCTGAAGCCGATGGGAGATGTCCGCTGGACATCTCCCATCTTCGGATTTTCACTTCTCGGCGTCGATCACTTCGCCGACGGAGACCCATTTCGCGCCATCGAAACGCATGATCTGCTCCTGGCTCATGGGCGTATAGCGGGTGGCCGTCGTATTGAGCTTGATGCCGGGCAACATGATCGGAAGCTCGAGGTCCTTGATGCTGGCCGCCTGCTTCATCAAATTCTCGCGCGTCAGGTCATCGCCGCATTTTTCGAGGACGTGGACGAACGTCTGGGCGGTCGCATAGCCGAAGACATTGTAGGTCTCGGCGGCATTGGCATCGGGCATGTACTGTTTCAAGAAGGCAAGGTAATCCTTCATGCCCTTGTCTTCCGCCCAGGCCGGATCGTTCGGATCTTTTCGGAAGGCGACGGTTATGACGCCCTTCGAGTTCTCCAACCCCGCCGGGATGAGGGTGCTCGCGATGGAGCCCGCGGCGTCGCTCAGCAAGTGAAGGGCGTCCCATTTGATTTCGGCCATCCGTTTGATGGCTTGTGCGGAGAATTTCGGCGTGGAGATGTTGACGAGAACATCGGCGCCCGTCGCCCTCAGCACCAGGATCTGAGAATCGATGGTCGGTTCTGAAAGCTCGTAGCTGACCTCTTTGACGATCATCGACGACGCCTTGCCGCCAAGCCCGTCTCGGAAGCCTTTGGCGTAGTCCCGGCCGAAGTCGTCGTTCTGGAAGAGCACGGCAATCTTCGCGTTGGGACGTTCCTGCAGGATGTACTTCGCGTAGATCACGCCCTTCGCATGGTTGTTCGGCTGCCATCCCATCGACCACGGATAAGTCTGCGGTTCGGACACCCGGTTCGCGCCGGTGCCGAGGAAAAGTCCGGGCACCTTCTTGGCGTTCAGATACTTCTGGATGGCGAAGTTGGTCGGCGAGCCGAACGTGCCAACGATCGCCAAGACTTCGTCGCTCTCCACCAAACGGCGGGTCTGCTCGACGGCTTTTGGCGGACTGTACGCGTCGTCCAGCGAGATCAGATTGATCTTGCGTCCGTTGACGCCGCCTTCGGCATTCACCTTCTGGAAATAGGCGTTCATCGAACGGCCGATCGCGGCAAAGCTGGACGCAGGGCCGCTATACGGCATCGTTTGACCGATCTTCACCTCGATATCCGTGACGCCTGGGCCGTAGGGCTTCGCCTTCGTATCGGCGACGGCCGATGTCGAAGCGAGCGCCAGCGCGCAGGCAATCGCTGCGTGATACCTCATCGTTCCTCCCGTCTTCTGGCCGCTTTATGCGGGCTGCAGATACTTTTTCTTGAGCACGTGCTTGAAGAGCTTGCCGTTGTCGTGCCGCGGCATCTCCGTCGTGAAGTCGATCGAACGAGGACACTTCACGCCTGACAATGTCTCGCGGCAGAATTCCATCAGGGATCGGCGGACGTCGTCGGAGGCCGTCGCGGTATCCTTGAGCTGGACGACCGCCTTGACCTCTTCGCCGAATTCAGGATTTGGTACTCCGAAGACCGCGACGTCCTGGACATCCGGATGCATCGAGAGCCGGTTCTCGATCTCCGCGGGATAGATGTTTACGCCGCCCGAGATTATCATGTGCGATCGACGGTCGGTTAGGTAGAGGAAGCCGTCTTCGTCCAGGTATCCAACGTCGCCGATCGAGGACCAGCCTTTGTCGTTTCGGGATTTCGCGGTCTTCTCCGGGTCGTTGTGATAAACGAACTGCGGACCTTCGAAATAGACGTCGCCGATCCCTCCGGCAGGTAGCTCCTGCTGGGCTTCATCGAGGATGTGGAGCTTTCCGACGCACGCTCTGCCCACGGACCCGCGGTGCGTGAGCCAATCCTTCGTCGAGATGCATGTCGCGCCGTTTCTCTCGGAGCCGGCGTAATACTCCCAGACAATCGGGCCCCACCAGGCGATCATCTGCTCCTTGATATCCGGAGGACATGGCGCCGCCGCGTGAATGGCGCATCGATGGGTCGATAGATCGCGCGAAGCGCGGATTTCCGCGGGTAGGGCGAGAAGGCGGAAGAACATTGTCGGCACCCACTGGCTGTGGGTCACGCGATACTTCTCGATCGCCTCCAGTGCCCCGTCGGCCGCGAATTTCGTCATCACGATCGCAGTGCCGCCCGATTCGATCGTGCGGAGCGTGAAACGCAGCGGCGCGCCGTGATAAAGCGGTGCCGGCGACAGGTAGACGGTGTCCTCGTCGAAGCCGAAGTTCTCCCGAACCCAGTCGCCGGAAGCCTGTGCCTGTGCGATGTTCTGAAAGAGCGGCTGTTTTATTCCCTTCGGCCGCCCGGTCGTTCCCGACGAGTAGAAGAAATCCTTTCCGACAGGCCCGTCGGGGATTTCGAGATAGCGGTCGAAGCGCGCCAGTTCGCTCTCGTAGTCCATAGCGCCGGCGATCTGTCCATGCAGAGCGAACACCGTGCAACGCGACGGATTGTCCGCGAGGAGATCTTCGACGACGCTTGCGAACCGGGCCGCGACGAAGAACACCTTGGCGCCGCTGTCCCGGACGATGTATGTCGCCTCTGCAGGCGTCAGGTGGGTGCTGACCGGAGTGTAGTAGATGCCCTGCCTTCGCGCTCCCCAGACAAGCTCGAAATAGGCGAGGTCGTTGTCCAGGAGTATCGCGACCCCGTCCCCTTGCACCAGGCCCATCCACATCAGAAGCTGGGACACGGAGTTTGAACGCTCGTCCAGCGTCTTGTAAGTCAGAGCGGCGTCACCAAATGCGATGCGCGCCGCCTCCTTTTGCGGATGCACTTCCGCCCATTTCCTGAGTGTCGGCATTTCGATCCTGATATTGCGACCCCGATCGCGCCGGGGCGTCCTTTCCGCAAGTATCAAGACGGGGGCTGAGGCTAGGTATGACCTTGGCCGACAAAATCATTGGCCGCATCGTTGCGTACGGCCTGTCCGGATGTCCTGCGAACGGCCTGGCGGAATTCGCCGGGCGCCGTACCGGTCCAGCGGCGAAAGGCGCGATGAAACGTGCTGAGCTCCGAGAAGCCGAGAGAGACGGCTATCTCCTCAAGCGGCAGGCGAGACTTTTCAAGCAGATGGACGGCCACTTCGCGGCGCACTCGATCCTTGAGATCTTGGAACGTGCAGTGGTCTTGTTCGAGCAGTCGTCTCCTGAGCGTCTGCGGAGACAGGGCCAACATTCGCGCGACTTCCTCGAGAGTGAGATGCTTCGCGATGTTTCGCCGCAGGACCGACCGCACGCGCTCGGAAAAGCTGCTTTCGTCCCGGTACCGGACCAGAAGGACGCTCGGAACGGATGCCAGGAAACGCAGGAGCCTCTCTTCGTCCGGCATCACCGGCAGGTCGAGGATGGCGGCGTCGAACCGGAGTTCACTTCTCGGCTGATTGAAGAGCAACGGCGCCTTGTACACGGGCTCCAGCTCCGAACTGTAGGGCTGCTCGGGGAAGACGTAATGGACGGTATGCAGAGGAAGCCGCCTGCCGACAAGCCAGCACATGAGGCCGTAGACGAAGAAGATGATCGCGCCATTGATCATTCGCCGCCGGTCTGGGTCCCCTATACGGTCGGTGATCCACAGGCGGCCTTCTCCGTCATCTTCGGCCAGCCTGACCGCAAAATCATCGACGATCAGATGGTAGAAATGGCTGCCTTCCTTGATCGCTTCGCGAAGCGTGCTGCAATGCACCAGAAGGCGGCACATGGCTCGGAAGGTCCCAGGCTTGATGGGACGGTCGCAGAGCATCCAGAATTCGTCCCGGGAGAAACGCGTCATCATCGAGATGAGCCGAGCGAACTGCTCCTGGGATAATCTTGCGCCTTCGACCGCGACCGCGTCCGGTTCGATTCCTGCGCGGCGCATGACGCTCGCTGGATCTACACCGGCCTGGCGCAGTCCGCTCATGATCAGATCGACGTAGCCCGGGTCGATCACCGCGCGGGTGACGTCTATCGAAAGCTCTGGCCCGGCTTCGGCTTTTCTTGTTTGAACTGTCATGCTGCTGGGTCTGCCAACGGAATTGAGCGGATACGCCATATCGCGCGATGATCCGGGCAGGCAGATTGCGGGCAATCGATCGAAAAGCAAGGCTGAGAGTATGCGAGCATTGATGAGCCACGGACCCGGTGGTCCAGAGACCCTTCGGCTGGAGGCGTTGCCCGACCCTGTGCCGGGGGCGGGGCAGCTCCTCGTCTCGATCGCCGCTTGCGGTGTCAATTTCCCGGATTTGCTGATGATCCAAGACCTCTATCAGGTGAAAGCGCCCCGCCCGTTTTCTCCAGGCGCGGAGATTGCAGGAACCGTCGCTGCGGTCGGCGACGGCGTCACCGACTTCAAGGTCGGTGACCGCGTAGCGGGTCGCTGCGGTACGGGCGGGATGGCCGAGATGATCGTGCTCGACGCTGGTCGCTGTACCAGAATTCCGGACGAGATGCCGTTCACCGATGCGGCCGCGTTCCAGTTCACCTACGAGACCGCCTACTACGCCCTGGTTACACGAGCTCGTTTGAAGCCGAGCGAAACCGTGCTGGTCCTCGGCGCGGCTGGTGGTGTCGGATCGGCCTCCATTCAGGTCGCGAAGGCGCTGGGAGCGAGGGTGGTCGCAGCCGTGTCCTCGGAAGAAAAGCTTGCGTTCGCGAGGTCGTTGGGCGCCGATGATGGGTTGGTATATCGGATGGGCGACGGGGCGGTGGACGCGAAGAAGGAGCTCGCCCAAGCGATGAAATCCGCCGTTGGGCCGGCGGGCGCCGATATCGTTTTGGATCCAGTAGGAGGCTTTGCGGTCGAACCAGCCATGCGCTCCGCGGCCGAAGGTGGACGCTACCTGATATTGGGCTTCACGGCCGGCATTGGCGCGATGCCCATGAACCTTCCACTGCTCAAATCGTGCGACGTCCTGGGCATCAACTGGCGAACCTTCACATTGGAGCAGCCGCTGCAGAGCGCGGAGAATCGGCTCCACCTGCTGCGCCTATACGCCGCCGGCAAGATCGCTCCAGCAGTCTCGGCTGTCTTGCCTCTCGACCAGGGTGCCGCCGCGATCGCGGCTTTCAAAGATCGAAATGTGATGGGAAAGATCGTCGTCTCGACACGAGAATGATGGCGCCATCGAGGCGCACGAGCCTGTCAGCAGCCTTGCATCCGCCCGAGGAGCGCGTCGTGGACGATGCGGCATCGACCACGTTTCGCTATCGACGGCTCTTGGGCTCTTCAATCAGGCGAATGAGCGTTCCGTCGGGATCAATCAATGCTCCGACCATGCCGCCCCATTCTTCTTGTCTGGGTCTGTGCGCCCGAGCGCCATCCGTCGTTCCTCTCGGGAACACCAGCGGCAAGAACGATCGAATAGAACTCCTCGACGTCATCGAGCCGGAAGCAGCAGCTGAACCAGCTTGATGCAGGGTCGAGATCCGCATGAGGGAAGAATTCGACTACGATGCCACCCCGCTTGAGAATCATCCAATGCGCATCGCGCCTGGTTTCTTGGAATCCTAGGCGTTCGTAGAACCGAAAAGTGTTCTCGAAGTCGCGAAATAGCATGTTGGGAGTGGAGCGATCCGACATCTCAAGTAATTTTCTCGAACAGAGAGCAAGTGCGACTTGGCGCTGAGCGAGACAGCCATCATTTGCCTGAGTTGTCCACCGCGGTTCCCGATGGATCCTCCACGAAAGGCCGCTGGCAAAGCATATCGTTCGGCAGAAACGCAAATGAAGGGCACTGCACGCGAGCGCCTCTTCCTCTGCCGCGAGCCTGTTCCTATTGATACTGTTGGAAGAATCGTGGATGGCAGCCGGATCCGGCGATCTCAAAGATCAAGTACGGAAGGGGACAAGCTCAGACTAGCGCCGGTTCCGCTTTTATGGCAAGCGGCTCTCAATCGGCACCTCGATTTCGACTGGAAAGATGGTTCAAACGAAAAAGTCTTCCGCCACATCTCCGACCCGTGACCGCCAGTCACGTGATGCGGCGGAGCGAGTGATCGATCTCGACCGGTACATCCCGACCGTCGTAGGCGGCCTCACGACCAAACTTCGGAACTCGGCGCAGGTCTTTTTCGAGGAACGGTTCAGCATCACGCGCTTGGAGTGGCGGATCATCGCGTTTCTCGCGGCGGAGGGGCCTTCGAGCGCGTACGACATCTGGACTATGGGCAGCCTCGACAAGGCGGGTGTCAGTCGCGCTGTCAGGTCCCTAGAGATACGTGGTCTGGTTACGGTCAAGCCGGTGCCGAAGCACACCCGAAGGCGTACAACCATCACGCTGACGGCATCTGGCCGTAAGCTGAACGCCAAAACATTCGAAGAGATCATCAAACGCCACCAACGTCTTCTCGCCGGATTGACCGACGCTGACGTCGAGCAATTCATTTCGGTCGCAAAGCACCTCGAATCGCGGATCTCGGAGATGGACAAGGAGGCGAGTGGAGGCTCTCGCTTCGACCCGACCAAAGCGCCCTCTCACCGCGGGAAGACCTGAGCGGAGTTCGCTCGATCGCTTGACGCCGGGGCTTGCCACGGCCTGCGGCTCATCAATCTCTGATCTCGCCTGATGGTATGCGCACGAGCACCGTCCGATCCTCGACGCGGGTCTCGTAGGTCTGCAGATCGACTTCGGCAGGGCTCGTCATGGCCTTTCCTGTCTTGATATCGAACCTTGCGTTGTGCAGAGGGCATTCGATGCAACCGTCCTCGATCATGCCATCAGACAGAAGCGCGAAGGCGTGCGTACAGATGTTCGAAGTGGCGTAGATTGCGCCGTCGAGCATATAGAGAGCGATCTGGACGCCGCTTGTTTCGCACGCCACCGGCTCGTCATCGGTCAAGTCGTCGATCTGGGCGACGGGGTGCCACGCGTCATGCATGCTGGGCTCACAATGTGTAGAAATCGATGATGGTCGGAACGCGGTCGTTCGCGAGGATGATCTTCTTTGCAGCGATACTCAGCTCACCCGCAGCCCGTTTCAGGCGATACTCGTAGTGACCGAAATGGCAATGTTCGCGGGCGGTTCGCGGATCAAAGACGTGAACCACGAAGCTCGCCGTGACATCTATTCCCTCCGCGTCCGAACCGACGATGAGGACGTTGGAGACGATATGGACGGTGCGCGGAAGCGGGAGAGCGGTGATCGATTTTCGCGACTGGATACGCGATATGCGTTCCTGAAGTTGATCTCTATCGGTATGGTAGATCAGCGACACCTGCGTCTCCGGGTCCGAGACATAGTCGTATTCGTTGAGCCAAGCTGGTGCCCAGTATCGTGCGTCAACGGCATACAAACCGAGCCAGTCGGGCCAGTTCTTGCGATCCAGCAGCCAGGCTTCCTTTAGAAGGAGATCGGCGGCGGCCGAGGCCGAGCTATCAATCATGGCAACCTCACTTCGAAGCGGCTTCGGACAGGATTCGGTACCATTCCCGGTAACCCGCGTGAAAATTCGTTTCTCCGCCGAAGCCGGGGGCGCCGAACGCATATTCGTCCGGTTCGATGCCAAGCTCCGCGGCGTGCGGTCCCTGAGCGATCCGCGCCGAACCCAAGCCGCGAAGGTAGCCGAGCGTACTGCCGCCGGCGGCGGCGTATCCGCTCTGGCAGAACTCGTACATGACGTTGTCATCGGACGTCGCGAGGCCGCTCGGATTGAAAAAGTCCTCGTAGTTGCGGATGCGCAACCGGCGTGATTCGGAGCTCTCCCCGACCGGAGCGATGCAATGCGACGTCATTTCCGTCTTGTCGGCCGAAAGCGGTCGCCAAGTCCGCAATTGGGACGAACTGATGTCGATAAGCTGCAGATTGGGGAAGATGGTGAGATTGCGCTGCCGCATCATCCACTTGACGCGTTCGGCACCGACTTTTTCAGTGACTGCTCTGAAGTTGTCCGGATCGCTCGAGAGCGGCCTCGCGTAGCGCGAGACCCGTTTGATTGACCAGTTGACAGCATGTCCATGCTTGAAGCTGAAGCTGCCCTGGCCTTCCTGTTCGGATGCGGCTTCCTGTGGCAGATCTCCTGACGATTTCTCGGCACGTTTCTTCAGAATATCGACGTATGAGCTGTGCGTCGAATTGAAGTGATAATAGTCGAGACCGTTCTCGAACTGCAGCTTCCAGTTCGCATCGAAAGTGTAGGTGACGTCGCCAGGAACGAACTCCACCTGTCCTACGGGGCTTTGATCCACGATCAGATCGATGAATGTGGCGGCATCGCCCAAGTATTCCTCGAGTGGCGGGACATCCGGAGAAAGGCTGGCGAAGATCAAGCCGCGATAGGATGCCAGCTTGGCAACGGGGATCAGGTTTCGATCCATGCCGTCAAAATCTGCTGGGTACTGCCCGTCATCGCGATCCGTGACGGCGGTATTTCGCCCATCGCTGTCATATGCCCAACCATGATATCGGCAGACGTGGAACTTCTGACGTCCCCGCTTGAACGGGCAAACGACGGTGCCGCGATGTCGACACGTGTTCAGAAAGCATCCGATGCTGCCGTCGCTTTTGCGAGTCAGCAGAATTGGCTGCGATCCGATATGGGTTGTTAGGAAGTCATTGGCCTTCGGGATCTGGGTATCCAGTCCGACAAAGGTCCAAAGAGCTTCGAAGATGTACTTCTGCTCAAGTGCGAATATGCTCGGATCGGTGAAGACATTTCGCGAGATTTCGAAGTTTCCGTCTTCCGCACGATCCGTCAACAGCATCGCCATCTGATTTTCCAATTTCATGATCGTTGGTCCTTCCCTGCAGGAGCGGCTTGACGGGTTGGGGTCCATGCCTCCTCCGTGGAGGCGACCGGTGCTCGCGCCGCCACCATCTTCCTCGCTCGCTGGAAGTCCCGCTTCCCATCAAGCATGACGATGCCGACCGCTTTATCGTCCTCATCGGCATAGAGAAAGCCGTATTCGGCGATTTGAATTCGACGATGGCCGCCTGTCACATCCCCTGCGACCTGCAGCATGCGATCGAACTGAACCGACCAGAAATATGGAGTTGGAAGAGGGCTGTCGTCCGGAACATCCAGGATCGCACGCGCGGCGATCTCCGCCGAATTCTGCGCATGCGTCCAGGATTCATCGCGGAGATGGCCGATCCGACGTGCAACGTCGCCGATCGCAAAGATCGAGGTGTCTTTGACGGTTCGATACCGTTCGTCGACTAGGATACCGTCTTCGCAATCCAACCCGCAGCTCAAAGCCAGTGCGTCGTCCGCGGCGATGCCGATCCCGACCACGCAGAACTGAGCCGAGATGGATCGACCGCCAGACAAGAGCACATCCACGCCGTCCGCGCGGCTGGTGATTATTTGCACCGAGGATGATGTCACGATCTCCACACCATTCTCGGCGTGCAACCACTCAAGCCAAGCTGCAGCCTCTTTCGGGAGGACCCGCGCCATCACGTGTTCCGCAGCCTCGATAACGGTGACGCCCAAGCCCGCCTGCCGCAACGTCGCAGCAACTTCAAGACCGATGGCACCGGCGCCGATCACCAACGCATCGCCGCCGCTTCGGCTGAATTCGGCAATCCGGCGACTATCGGCGGCGTCGCGCAGATAACAGATGCGTTCACCGAAACCGCCGGGCAGCTTGCGCGCAACCCCTCCGGTCGCAAGGATGAGGCGGTCATACGCCTGTCGATCGCGCCGGCCGGAGATCTGCAACGTCTTCGCGGATCTATCGATTGCAATGACGTCGGTACCTACCGATAGTTCTATGTCATCGGTAACCCATCGATCCGTCTTCGCGACGTAGGTGAGCTGCTGGGACTTTCCGCCGAGAAACTCCTTCGAAAGCGGCGGCCGCTCATAGGGGGCTTCCGCCTCGGCACCGAAGACGACTATCTCACCTCTAAATCCGAACTTTCGCAAAGCGAGAGCGCAGACGCCGCCTGCTTGACCCGCTCCTACGACTGCGATGGTGCCGTCCATTACGTTATCCCGTCGAATTGAAAGCGAAGGGGGAAAAACCGTGCGCGCCTTCGTGCCGCACGGTTCGCTCAAGCCGTCTAATGATGCCGCACGATCTCAATTCACGTGGATGTTGGCACTCGAGGCTATGTCCCGCCATTTCGAGATCTCCTTCTTCACGAAGGCATCGAACTGCACTGGGGTCGAACCGACCGGTTGCATCCCGAAGGTGGCCGCCTTCTGCGAGAATGCTGTCGAGCCGACATACGCGATGATGTCCGCGGAGAGAGATTCCACGATGTTGTCGGGGGTTTTGGACGGTACGACGAGACCGAACATCGAATTCGCCTCGTAGCCTGGAAACGTTTCGGCGATGCATTTGTACTCAGGCGCATTCGGGATCTTCGTGGCGTTGGTGACGCCCAGGACCTTCAGCGACTTTTCCCGGACATGCTGTTGAACCGAGTGCCAGACATCGAACATCAACGGCACGCGTTGGGCCAGTAGATCGGTCAATGCATTCGCACTCCCGTTATAGGGGACGTGCAGCATTTTGATCCCGGCGACCTTTTGGAGAAGCTCGGCCGCCATGTGGGTGCCGGTAGCGACCCCAGGGCTCGCATAGGCTATCGGTTCTTTCGCCTCCTTGGCCGCTCTGACCAGGCCGGGGATGTCGTTCGCCGGAAAATCGGGGTGTGCGACGACGACCATGTGCGCTTCGGTCAACTGCGTGACTCCTCGAAGATCGCGCAACGTATCGAACGGCATCTTGTCTCGCACCGCCGGGTTGACCACGTAGGCGGTAATGACGATCCCGATAGTATGTCCATCCGGCGGCGACTTGGCGACGGAATCCGTACCGATCAACGTGCCGGCCCCGGGCTTGTTGTCTACTATGACGGGGACGCCCCATTTCGCCGCCATCGCATCCCCGATCAGGCGTGCAACCACGTCTGTGGGCCCACCAGGCGTGAACGGCACGACGATGCGCACGTTCTTGGTGGGATAACTCTCCTTGGCCGAAGCCCTTGAGCCCAGTACCGCCGCAGCAGTACCGGCAGCCAGAAACTGCCTGCGGTCCATCACATCTCTCCCAGCACCCTCCGACATTGACGCGAAGGTTGTCGAGACATTAGTTGTTTTGACACCTATCGCAAGCTTTAATCGGCGCTGCCACGCCCTGATGTTATGGAGGTGCCGGTGGCATGAAGCGAAACGCGACCGCCTTGCCTTATTGTAGCCAGAGGCAAGAGATTACGGCGCCAGCTGATGTCGGCAGAGGGCTGCGCCAGTGGGCATCGCGCTGCCGAGAATGAAGTCGCGCGCTTGGGCCGCTTGACGTGGTCTAAGACACTTCTCTACCGACGAGAGCGTGATTTCATCAAGTAGGCTCTTGCGAAGAGGGGACGGTTGACATGCCGAAAACCGGAGCGGCTGGTCTTGGACCCCGCGTTCTGCGGCCTCCGGCGACGTCGCAAAGGCCTAGACTAAAGGGAGCGGCGCGATTGTCCCGACAAATTTGCGCAGGTCCGCGAGCATCAGCTCCGGCTGTTCCAGTGCCGCGAAATGGCCGCCTCTCGGCATTTCCGTCCAATGGACGACGTTGTAGGTCTTCTCGGCAAACGACCGCGGCATCGGAAGGAACACCGGGTCGGGAAACGCCGCGGCGCCGAAAGGAGCCCGTATACGCGTTCCAACCGGAAACTTGCCGGATCCTTCGAGCCGCCTCCCACGATAGATCCATGTCGCCGTGACCACCGCCGACGGCGCCACGTAGAGCATGATGTTGGTTAGAAGCTCCTCTTCCGAAAACTTGCTCCAGAGATCAGGATCGCCGTTCTCGAGCTTGGGCAGATCCGACCAAACCCCGAACTTTTCCAGGATCCATCCTGCGACGCCCACCGGACTGTCGGCCATCGCGACGCCGAGCGTCTGCGGCCGGGTAGACTGTTGGTGATTGTATCCCGTTTCGCGGTCGAGGATCTTCACGCGTCGTGCGAAGAGATCCTTTTCCTCGGCCGTCGTCGGGACAGCATCCTCCGCGAAGATGTTGACCATGTTGATGTGGAAGCCCAGCATGGCTTCCGGCCGAGCGTAGGCCATCCAGCTCGCGATGTGAGCGCCCCAATCGCCGCCCTGGACGATGTAACGGGCATCGCCGAACAGGCGCGACATCAGGAGATGCATGAGGTCGCCGGCGCGTCGCGGACCGATGATACCGCTGATGGGATTGGAGAATGCGAAGCCGGGAAGCGAAGGAACGACCACATCGTGGCCGTCCGCGACCAAGGGAGCGATCAACCGCTCGAATTCGATGAAGGAGCCGGGCCAGCCGTGCAGCAACAGCAACGGGGCCCTCGAACCATTGCCACGGGCATGGATGAAGTGGAGTCGTTCGCCTTCAATATCCGCGACGAAGTGCGACAGTCGATTCAGACGTCGCTCGACCGTCCGCCAATCGAACCGATCGAGCCAATAATCGGTCAGCCGCTTGAGATCCGCCTTGCCGACGCCGGACTTCCAGCCGCCCGCATCGGGAAGCTGATCCCAGTCATACGCGGCGACCTTGTCTCGGATGAGAGATAGGCGGCTGTCTGGAACTGCGATTTCGTACGTTTCAAACATTGGCTCCTCCATCCCGGTCGAATGCTCGCATCGTGCCACCGGTTCCGATGTGCGGATCGCAGTTTCACCGGTCGTTCGCGTTCTGCCTATCTGCGACGTCGTCCAATATCGTCATGGGATCGCCCTTCGATCTGGTTTCGTCGATATAGGCGACGAGAAGCCTGTGCAGGCCATTTTCGTCGATCGGTCGCAGCCGTGACAGATCGATCCATCCCCGGAAATAACGGTCGAGATAGCCCCTCTCGTCGCCAATCCGTTCGATCCAGACGGGTCCAGCGAGACGGGCAGGCGCTTCCTGCCAAAAATAGATCCTGGCACCGTCCCTGTCCGAATATGCGACGATGGGGCGACCATCTCTCGGTGCGTCGGCCATTGATGACAATGCGTAGCCATATTCCCGGAGGACTTGCTCGACGCGCATCTCTTGCTCGCCCTTAAAGAGGTCGCCGGACTTTGCGGGGGTCCCCTAATCCGGCCGCGAGACGCTTGAAATCGTCTCGGCTGCCACTGCGGATGAGGTTGGCGAATTCTTCGGCCGTGAACGGGAGGTTTTCGCCTTTTTGCATGCTGGCTGTCTTCCTGTCGCGCAGGCGCCGCCACCAGTTCAACATCGCAAGCCCCCAATGATGCGTTGATCGGACCATGAAACGCCGCTGAATTGCCGACGTTCCTGGTCAGAGGTGGCGGAGAGCCTCTTGCTACTCTACGCCGCATTATCCGTCGAATTGAGACGACCTGTCGAGCGACCGCTACCGATCAGATGGGCAGCGTTGAAACGCCGGGAGTGCCTCCGCGCGATCAAGTGCAGGAACCGATTTGAATGAAGACACTTACAGGAGACGACAGCGAATATGGAGGTCACCATGCCGAACGTCACCGATGCGCAGATACGCGAACATGCTCACATGCTCTGGGAAAGGGAAGGCAAGCCCGAGGGCCGATCCGACGAGTTCTGGCTTCAAGCGAAAAGCGAATTGGAAGCGGACGAACCGGGCAATGAGTTGCCGACGCCCACGCCCATGCCGGAGTGAGGCTCCGGTGAGAATCAGGTCGTTCCGAAACTCAGCTGCGCAATGCCCCTAGCGTCTGATCGCAGCCGTCATTCGGTGTGCAGAACGCCTGACGTCTGCGTCCGTCGGTTGGTGTGATCCTCCGGACCCGGGGGCACCGCAGCGACGAGTAAGACTGGCGATCCAGCCGCCAGTTCAGCGTCCAGCAGTCCTCGTCGCAGAGACCCGACAAAGCCGTGCCCACGACGTTGCCCGCATGGTTCATCGTCTGATTGTGGCCGTTCTGGCGATTGAAGCCCGCTTGCTTGACCATACCCAATGTGATGCCGGAAACGGCCGGACCGATGGCGGCCCCGACGATGGCCGTCGCGACCTGTGACGCGGACACCAGCCAGAATTCCTGGGACAGCAAAACAATTCCGGAAGCGATCACCGTGCAGATGCCGGGAATGATGACGTAGAACTTTTTCCGATTGGTGGCATCTACCAGAGCTCCCGCGGGCGTGGTCATGAGCATGCCCGCGACGCCGCCGACCGTCATGACGGTACCGATCAAGCCGCTTTGCCATCCATGCGCCAGTAGAAACACGCCGAGAAAAGGACCGATACCGGCCTGCATGTCGGCCATAAAGAAGTTGAGAGACAGCAGGGGGAGGATCCCGCGCTTCGAGTCGGATTCCTGCTCCTCGATTTTCTCCGCGGTCAGAACTTCGAAATGAGAGCGATGCCCGCGACCATCAGCGCGGCACCCGCGATCCGTCCGGGCGTGAGGTCATGAACGGTCAGGCCGAACATGCCGTATTTGTCGATGAGCAGGGACATCAGGATATTTGCGGTGATGGTAAGTCCCGCGAAAGTGCCCGCGCCGACGGTGCCGACGAAGAACAGTCCTGCAATAACGGCGAATGCGCCGATCAATCCACCGAGCGGCGCCCACCACGGCATCTCGGCAAGTCCCTTTTCGGTTGGCAGCGGGTGAGGGAGGCACATGAGAAGCACGGCGATCAGAGCCACCACCGGCAGAAACGACACAAGACTGGCGAGCCATGGATTGACCATCGCGCCTCGAAGCGCGTTGTTCATCGGAGGCCCCCACGCCTGCAGTGCGCCAGCGAGAATGATGATCGGGTATAACCAAGCGGCGCTTAAATTCTGCATGCTGCGACAGCCGTAGAAATGATGAGCATCATAAAATTGATCGCCGCCTCAACTCTCGCGCTGGACGGCGGTTCCTCGTTCCACGGAAAAGTTGCGACCGATGCGCGCACCGGACGCTACAATTCAGTTGGAAATCACGTCCCGCCACTTTTGATCGTCCGCTGCAACATCTTTCTTCTTTCGGATGTGTCCATCGAGTTCAATGTGCAGCTCGGTCAGCTTGTTGTCGCGGCGACCCAGAACTTCGAAATGTTTCGGCTTGCGGCGGGGATCTCCGATAGGCTCGTAGCCTGCGTTTCGTGCAGACTTCAACGCAGTCTTGGGGTCTGCGTCACCGTGGTGTTCGTGGTGCTTTTTTTGATCGATGGTGACTGTCGTTTTGCCGACGGTCAGTCGTGAGACCTTTAACTCGGAGGGCTTCATTTCACCTTCGATTTCGATGGCATCTCCAAGCCGCAGGGCGGCCTGTTCGAGACCTTTAGGTGTCATGTCGGCGAGCATCGATCCCTCGTTGGTTTCGACGACGAAACGATGGGCGAAGATGTGGGTGATTTTACCCGCGATGGTCTTGAGCTTGTGATCCGGCACGATGAATTTCCCTACTGAGTTTGACTTTAGGCAAGGCGGAGGTGCGATGGTGTCGATCAACGCGGCGGCGTAGCATCACCGTCTTCAGGCGGCGGAGGTGGGGGACCGCGATCCGCGCGCGGACCGTCCTTCAAGCCTTTCGGACCCCTAGGTCCCTTGGGACCTTTAGGCGGGCCTGGAGGTCCGAACGCTTCATTACGACCGTCTGCATGTGCAATAACGTCCGGGCGCACTACGCCACGTTCGAAGCGGCCTTGGACGGTAACCGTCTCGCCTTTGGCTGCCGTGATGCGATCCTCGCCTCGCGGGCCGGTATCAACGAGTGCGCGGCCGGTGGAGTCCTGCAGTACGAACTTGTTGCCGAAGACGTCCGTGACTTCGCCCTTGATCGCGACAGGCGAACCTTCGGTCATCTTGTCGATACCGGCAGGTTGCAACAGCATCACCTGCTGTGGTTGCCAGTTTTGAGCGAGGCGTGTGCCTCCAGCGCCGAGCGCAGCACCCGCGATCAGCACAACAGCAAGAGCGCTGGTCGCGAAAATACCGCCGCCGGGCTTCCATCTGCGTGAGGGCGGCGGAAGCAGCTTGCGGTCTTCGGTTTCCTGGTCTGACATTTTGATCACCTGTGGTTGTCGATGATCCCGACCATAGATGAGCGTGCCAAACCCAACCTGAACCGTTTCGTTCAGGTTGGGTTAAGCTCCGCGGCATAGCTCTCGCGCGAGGAAACGAACCGTAAGTCCATGAAGATACTACTGGTCGAGGATGACGCGCCGCTGGCGCAAGAGATCGCCAACGCGCTTCGGCGCGAACGTTTTGCCGTTGATATCGCCGTTGATGGCGAGGATGGTCTGCATCTCGGGTCGACGGAAAGCTACGACGTCGCCGTTCTCGATCTAGGGCTTCCGAAACTTCCCGGAGCATCTGTCCTGCGTACCTGGAGGAAGGCGGGGAGGGCGTTGCCCGTTCTGATCCTGACCGCGCGCGATGGATGGACCGAAAAGGTCGAAGGATTCAAAGCTGGTGCCGACGACTATCTCACCAAGCCATTCCGCATCGAGGAGCTCATCATGCGGCTTCGCGCCCTGGCGCGCAGGTTTTCCGGGAACGCGATGACGAACATTTCGGCCGGGCCTCTCTCATTCGATGCGGCGACTGGCGTTTTCGAGCTGGATGGTCTTCCTCTCAAACTCACAGGCTTGGAGTGGCGTGTTCTCCAGGCGTTGATCATGCGGAAAAATGCCGTGTTCGATCGACTTGAACTGATGGACAAGGTGTACGAAGGGGATCAGGGGGCGGATTCTAATTCCCTCGAGGTGATCGTCGCACGCCTGCGCCGGAAGGTCGGGCACGGTATGATCGAGACGGTGCGAGGTCGCGGCTACAAGCTCATCGATCAGCCATCATGAAATCGACCGCATCTCTCAGTCGACGTCTGCTGACCGCTGCGGGAGCGTTCATCGCTGTGGCGATGATCGTCGCCACGGTGTTGATCAGCTTCGTTTTGCACCGGTTCATCACTGGGCAGATCGATCTGCGGCTCGACAGCCAAATTGTGTTTCTGACATCGCTTCTTCGTGCCGAACCGGACGGAAGAATTTCGCTGTCCGCCACTGCAGATGGTCCACCTTTCGATCGGGTTGGGCGAGGGTGGTATTGGCAGGTTGTCGGTCCGCGCAATTCGATCTCATCGGCGTCCCTCGACGGCGCGCACCTGGAAGAGTCGCCGGCGGTTCGAGACCAACGGCCGTCGCCTAAGAAGGCGCCCAAAAAGGGCGAAGAGCGACCCCGTCCAGCGGACGGACTTGGACCAAAAGATGAGTGGTTGCACTACCGCATCAAACAGGTGGATTTTGGCGGAAAATCTCTCACGATAATTGCTTCGGCCCCACGTAGCGCGGTGCTCGCCCCTCTCTGGGAAGCGCTGACAACGGTTGGTATAGCTTTGGCAATTCTAGCGCTCGCTCTGATCGCTGCAATTGTCCTGCAAGTGCGGCTTGGGCTACGACCTTTGAATAGGTTACGGCAATCATTGGCCGACGTTCGCTCCGGAAAGATTGACCGCGTACCGGGCAACCAACCGGAGGAGGTTCGCCCGCTCGTCGAGGAGATGAATGCCTTGATCGATCAGAATGCGGCGGGTCTTGAGCGAGCCCGCAGACATGTCGCCAATCTCGCCCATGGCCTGAAGACGCCTCTCGCAACCCTTTCGGTGATGGCGGCGTCCGATAGTCGCGATCCTGCGGCCTTGCAGGCGCTATCCGAACAGATGGAGCGCCGGATAAGACATCATCTGGCCCGGGCGCGGGTCGCGGCTTTGACGGGGCCCTTGAGGCCACGCACGCCTATTCGCAGCCGGATCGTCGATCTTTGCGAGACCATGGAGAAAATCTACCGCGAGCGCGGCGTCGTTTCCGTCATCGATGTTCCGGAAGGATTGTTCGTCGCCTGCGAACCCCAAGATTTTGACGAGATCGCCGGTAACCTCATCGACAATGCGTTCAAATGGGCGACGCGTCGCGTGGCCGTCAGTTCTTCCACAGTCTCCGGAACGGTGAGCATTGCGATAGAGGACGATGGCTCGGGTCTCACTGCTGAACAGCAGACCCTTGTGCTGCAACCCGGCAAGCGCCTGGACGAGGCTACGTCGGGGTTCGGTTTCGGCCTTTCGATTGCGAGCGAACTCGCGGAGCTCTACGCCGGTTCATTGAAAGTGGAAAAGGCTGGAGCAGGTGGGCTTCGCGTAACGACCACGTTGCCTGTTGCTTGAGCAACGGTTCGTAGAAAGGTCTCGGCATAGATGTTGGCTCGGTATGTTTCGCTTGTGCATGACCGCTCATGGCGGATTGTGTTGAAGAAGTCGGCGAGTTGTCTATCGGGGTATGCACAGAGGGGCGGCATTAGCAGGCTAATGTTCTGGGCAGTCAGCCGTTCTCAATTCGCAGAGCTCGACATCAGATACCCCCGGTTCGATGCGCTAACAAAGCCGTTTGATGCGGCATCAACAGTCCGCAGCTGATCAATGCGGAGTGTCAGATCTTTATGGTTTTGATTGATTACCTCTATTCAGCGGCGGCTTGAGCAGGTCCAGCGCCGGTTGGCCTTGACAAGCGATTTTGGTACCAGCGAGCGACTAGTAGAATCGCTCAAGGAATTGCAGATCACCTACGCCAATCTTAAATGCATTATCAGCAACCGGCTATCTCCCGTTATTAGCAAGGGGATTGAGAACATGGTTCGGGTGGAGAATGCCGATTTTTCAATCCCCGTGCCACAGCTCTACATCGTGACCATCGACCAGTTTCGTAGCGATCCTGATAGCTGTGGCGTCATCATGCGCAACGATGACCTCGAACGAGATGTAGCGCCCTTCGGGGCCGACGATGTATGCGCGGTAGTCCGGCATGGTTCACCCTCTGGCTGTTTCCGATGCTGGGGCAACGCATTCTGGCGCCTTTAAGCCATGCTTTGAGCGCGGTTCCCCATCCCGGAACCCGCCGATGCAATCCGTTAATGTGTTTTGACCTGCGGCTCAGCTCCGATCGCTATTGCTCACCATGAAAAAGCCCGGTCGCAAGACCGGGCCTTCGGCGTCAATAGTCGCTTGGCAGTAAGCCTTACCAGTCCATTCCGCCGAACTTGTAGTTCAAACCGGCGCGGACAATAGACGAGGGTACGATCCCAAGAGTAGCCGACGCGACCACGCACCGTGCCGAAGTAATCTATGCGCGACGACAGCGAATTGTTCAGCGGCGAGCCAGCCGGCGCAACACCGCCGAGGGCGGGACTGGCTATACTGCGCGTGCACGCGGGGCTCAGCTCGTCTCTTTGTTCACCACGAGGACGGCTTGCGAGATCGGCCGCCGGTCGCGATCACCGTCGCGACCAAAGTGAAGAATATGATCAATGTAATGACGTCGTGAAGGTGGCCTTCGACCATCAGGGAAGCGCCCTCCTGCCAGCTTCAGTCGCGACGAGCTGGCCATCCCGATCTTCTACCCATCCGAGCTCTCGGAGACGCTGGATCTTCGCGTCGCTGACCTTCAAGAAGTTTTGCCGTCCCGCAATGATATCTCGGAGCGACCAGCGAAGAGCGATCTCATCCATAATTTCAGTCATGCAGTATCCAATGTTGGGGACTCACCAGCCGCGTGAAGGCTACTAGGATGGCTTCCACTTTTCGATCCGGTCTAGCGCCGTCCGAAAATAATCGATCACCTCTGTAACGTCTTTGGGGTTGGGCGGCGCCCCGCCCGTATCGTCCAGAAGAGCCAGGATATTACGTTCGTACTCGACGAAGTACCCGTCGCCTATGAGAAAGTCGTGTTGTGGAAAGCGTCTTCAAGTTCGGACATCATTCGCGTTTGCTGAGCGCTTGTTGCCTTAGGGCTCATTAGAAATATGAATGTCGTCATTGCCAAACCCGCGCGGCGGCGAGGCGGGGTCGCCGGCTGCAATCATCAGCGACCCCGCGCGCGCCAAGGCTGAGTGGGGGCAGCCAAGTCTGCGAGATTTGCTTTTTGAGCGATTGCGCGACGCTTCTCATCCCGCAATTTGTCGCAGGGCAAGGCGGTTCGGCACAAGCAAAAACAGGCGCGTAAGCGACCGAGGCCAGTTGATACTAAGCCAAACGACGCTTTTCTCGAAGTCTCTTGGCTGCCTGAACTCCTGCGCGTGTCAGGCTGTAGTGAATGATGTTTTTGGTCGAGCGCCCCTTGGCCCAGCCGAGGTCTTCCAATCGCTTGAATGGATTCAGCGCAGCGTTCACCGCCACGCGAATGGAACTGCCGAGGGCATAGATATCCATGGCTAATTGTTTGTCCTGCTCTTCTAGACTCGGCATGGCGCCTCAACAATGAAACCGGTTAAAAACAGCCCTCAAGCGACTGAGGGCTGGCAATGGAAAATGGCTAGATGAAACGACTTTGCGGGGAAATGTTGTCTCGGCCGACATTGCCCGAAAATTATATGAACTCTGGGCCTACTGTCGGGCCGTTAGCTGACACTTCTCCGCATTGTCCTCAATGATTATTCGGTAACGATAGGATTTGGCTGCGCGTCTGCCGGCTGGCAAAGCGCCTTACTATAAGCCTGAGGTCTCTTTGTGCCGTCTTTGAGTATGTGCCACCATTGTCCGACCCGACCCTCTCCGACGATGACACCCGTGAAGGATCGACGGTTCGATAGACGGACGAATACGCGGTCACCTTTCGCGAGCACTCCCATCCAAATCTCCAAATCGAAACGACTTAAACGTGCAGGGCCTCATTAAGGTTACATGTTTAGCATCGCATTAAAGATGCCACTCCGTGAACCTTACTATTCGTGGTTGTGCACTCGCGGAGCATAGGTAGCATGTTAGATCGCTGCAACTCGCTCGTGAGCGGGGATGGAGGGGTCGATGAGGATCGATGTCAAAAAGGCAATCGCGGCGATTGAGGCCGCGGAACGTCTCTCCCAGGAGATGGAGGACCTACTCGAAATACGAGAGCAACTTCGGCAGGCGGAAGCGAAGGCTGCTGGCAGGCGTAAAAGTGGTCACAACCGCTGATGCCATCGGTCATCCTTTCGTTAGCGAGGATGTTACCCCAGATGGGTTATTGCGTACGCTGCGTCTAAGTTTGTAAGAAGAGGTTTTGTTTTATTAGTTTCGAGACATTGCATGATCTTTACCGTCGATATTGACGGCGTCCCAACTGTGTCATTTGCAGCTTCTTCTGAAGACAGCGCGAGCGGCTTCGTCGGATTGGATGAGTTCCGGCACGACCTTTCTCTATTATCCTCATCTGGAAGACCTATCTGCAGTAGCCTATCGCACATCAGGCTGAGGCTTGCGACCGATAAAGAGGCTATGCGGTATCGCACCGCGTCCGGCGCACCGGACGATAATCAAGAGGCGCCGGCATTCGTCTTATTGGTCAAAGTCGATGGCCTAGTCGTTCATTCGATCCAGCGGGATTAGCGTTGCTGTTCCGTTGACGCGGTTCCCGAATGACATTGCTCAATGATTTTATGGTGAGAAGCGCAGCCGCGTGCTACTCACCGACATCGCTATACGAGATAATTGCAGAAATGTCTGTTACCGGACGCTACGCCACGTCGAGCGAGATCGAGCGCTTGATCAAGTATTTCTCGCAGATCGAAGAGGCAGAACTGCGATCTGTCATTCTTCGAACCGTCAAAGCGGTTGCAGAGACAGGAACGCCTGCAAAGCGCTGATGATCACCCGCCAAAGCCGTTCGCGCGAAGCCTTTCAAACAGGTGCTTCCTCTCGAGTTGTCTGCGACGGCTGGTCGGGCTCGACGACACAGCGTCTCGCTACCGCGGCGCCAATATGTCGGTCGATCTTTCACGCGCGCGACGTTTTAGTGCGACAAGTTTACATTCGAGTTTGATGTCATTGATCAAGGCGCTGACGCGAGAGCGGTAGCGTCGAGCCTGGGGATCAAGCGTCGCTACCAAGTCGACGTGGAAGCCCGTTGCATCTGCAAGAACGAACATTGTGAGATTTGTAGGCCAAGGTCCAATGAGAATGGCCGCGCGAGTGCGAATGACCTGCTCCAGGTCGGAAGAATAATTTTGGGTCAAATGAGCTACCAGAAAAAGGGAATCAGTTGAGAGAATGATTGAGCTTACAGCTTCAGATCCCAATTCTTTCGCCGGAACTTGACCAATCTCAAAAGTTTTCGTGATGACGGTAGCTGCCACGGCACTTGACGTTCGGCAGACACCACACTCGATGATGCGACGACCTCAAATGCGCTAGATCGGCTCGTCATCCGCCGTCGGATCCGGTGTCGTGACTGGCAGCCAGTCAGGAAGCCTGTAGCCGGCCTGCTTGATCGTGGTGAGTGCCGAGATCGCTATCATGCTCTTTTTGTCCCGAGCCGAGTGACGTGATGCCAGCTTAACCGGCTGGAATTCGCCGTAGTAAATCTCCGTCCAGTCGCCCTTGAGATCGATCTTGAGGCAGAGCAGAAGATCAGCCTCGCCGCGGAAACCGATTTGTGACGCCGATAAGTTCGCCTTGACCTGAATCTCACAGTCGATGAGAAAAAGAAGATTGCCAAGATCCAATTGCAGCGGTGCAAACTGGGAAAGCTTGGCTGCGGAGAGATGCACTGCTGGCTGTTCAGCCGAGCCTTGGGCTGCGCGGAGCTGCACCGTTGATTTGCACCGAAAGAGCGGGCGAGAGCCTAAGTGCGTTTGCTCGCGTCCTAAACTGGTTCAGAATCTGATTGACAAACGGGTGCGTGCGGCACTTTCTGTACGGGAGCCTGTTTCTAACGTCTTGAGAGGGCGGATTGCCTCCAGTGGAGGCACAAAAGTCTCGACCGCTTTTGGCGCAAAGCGGCCGTTGCAACTGCCAACTGGAGAGAAGAGACGCCCGCAGATCGGCGGACTTATATTGTCCGCCGTCCGTCGAAACTTGGTGGACGTTTGAGGGATGTTTCTGTGACCGAAGGGCACAGCTTCGCCTGCGAGGCGAAGCTGCTAAGCGAGGGGTGCCACGAAACTCGGAGCCACGCCGTCGGTCAGTATTTGGATAAGCGCGCCTTGTCACAGGCAGGCCCGGGTCGCCCGGTGGGCCATTTACGCGCCGCTTCAGCGACGGGGCTGACGCGCGGCACGTCCATCAACCGCGCGTCTGCTATGGGTCGGGAATTGCAACCGTTGCCCACTCCTGCTTTCAGTGTTGAGACTGTCAGCTTTTGCCGATGCCATTCGGCTTTGTCCGCGGAGTCTCCGGAGCCTGGCTAGCTCGAAGAGCGGAGCCCATAGGGGGCTGGCTATGCGCGCCAAGTTGAGCGCTCATGCTGCGTCAAGCATTAGGTGTCCCGGAGCTCTGATCGGTCGTGCGAGCGTTTGCGGTCTGCCAATCGAGCGGGACCGCACCGGCTGGTTTTGAGAGAAGTCTCTGCACACTTCGCAATCGACAATGCTACATTTCAGTGATACACAGAGCTTAGATGCGGTGGCTCTAAGTCATTGTTTTTGTTGTCGTTGATGGTCGCCGGGGACAACCCGCCCCTGGGCACCATCGGCTCGCCAAGCCGGTGTCGTCCTCGATGCATCCCAACGATCCATCCCTCCGCTCCTTTTTCGCGATTGACCCGGCATCGGATTTTCCGATCCAGAATCTGCCTTATGGCGTGTTTTCGACCGTCGGGACGCAGCCACGGGTCGGCATTGCCATCGGCGCCTGCGTGCTCGATCTGGCGCTGCTCGAAACGGAAGGGTTGATCGATCTCGGAGGTGCAAAGGACGTCTTCGCGCAGCCCTCCATCAATGCCTTCATGGCGCTCGGGCCGGAGCTTTGGGCCACGACGCGAGCGCGGATCAGCCAGCTGCTGCGCCATGATCATCCGGAGCTGCGCGACAATGCCGGGCTACGGCAGCGGGCGCTGCTGCCACTGGCCGATGTGAGGCTGCATCTGCCGCTGGAAGTCGCCGGCTTCACCGATTTCTATTCGTCCAAGGAGCACGCGAGCAATGTGGGCGTGATGTTCCGCGGCAAGGACAATGCGCTGCAGCCGAACTGGCTGCATATGCCGATCGGCTACAACGGTCGCGCTTCCACGGTGGTGGTCAGCGGCACCGACGTGCATCGCCCACGCGGCCAGCTGAAGCCGCCGGATGCAGCCGCGCCCACATTCGGACCCTGCAAGCGGCTCGATTTCGAGCTGGAAATGGGTGTCGTCGTCGGCCAGTCCTCGGCCATGGGCGGCATGCTCACCGAGGCGGAGGCCGAGGCGATGATCTTCGGCTTCGTCCTGCTCAATGACTGGAGCGCCCGCGACATCCAGCAATGGGAGTATGTGCCGCTCGGGCCGTTCCTCGCCAAGGCTTTTGCCACGTCCATCAGCCCGTGGATCGTGACGCGCGAGGCTCTGGAGCCGTTTCGCCTGCACGGGCCGGCGCAGGAGCCGCTACCGCTGCCGCACCTGCAGCAGCAGGGCGCGAACAATTACGACCTGCGGCTCGATGTCGATCTGCGCGCCCCGGGGGCGTCGGAGCCCGCGGCGCTCTGCAGCACCAATTTCAAATACATGTACTGGTCGTCGGTGCAGCAATTGATGCACCACGCTTCCAGCGGTTGCGCGATGAGCGTCGGCGATCTCTTGGGATCGGGCACCATCAGCGGACCCGAGAGGGACCAGCGCGGCAGCCTGCTCGAAATCTCGTGGAACGGCGCGGAGCCGTTCGACCTGCCCGGCGGCGGTCAACGCACATTCCTCGACGACGGCGATACGCTGACCATCCGCGGCTGGTGCCAGGGCGACGGCTATCGCGTCGGTTTTGGCGCGGTGGCCGGGACGATCATTCCGCCCCGATAACCGGTGCGGTTCACGCGCGCGGAAACAGCTTGTCGCGGATGTAGCGTGAGGTGGGTGTCAGCCGCATGCCGCTGCGTGGCTTGCGCCACACCGCGCGGTCGATCTCCTTCTTGTCGCCGATATCGAGATGGCCGGTGGCCTTGTCGGCAATGAAGATGGAGTCGCTCATCTTGCGGCCGGAATGCCGGTTGGTCGACTTGACCTCTTTCCAGAGCGTCAGGCGGCCGAGTTTCAGCTTCGGCAGTTCTTCCTTGATTTCACGACGCAGGCAGACCTTGTCGTTCTCGCGCGGCAGCTTGCGTCCGCCGGGAAACATCCACAGACCATCCTTGCAGCGCCGGACCAGAAGAATTTTCCCGCGCTTGGTCGCAACCAGCTTCGATGACTTCGCCATTTCCTCAATGCATTTTCTTGAAATTCAGTGAGTCTCGCTAACGAGGCTTGATGAAAGGAATGTGAAATACAGCGAAGAGGCAGTGTTGTCGTGTGTTTTAAAGCGGCAGGCTGCTGCCAAAGAAAAGGCCACCGGAACGGTGGCCTTGGGAGTTGCATGAAGCCCGCTGTGGAACTTCGAGCTCGAAATCACGTCACCTAGTGAGCCAGTTCCTCCGGCAGCTTGAGCTCTCTCACGCGATCCTGCTTGGCACTCTTGCGAAGTTCGCGCTCAGCGCTTTCGAACTTGGCGAGTTCGTCCTTGACGATCTGCATGAATTGCTCGCGCGAGGGGGAGGCATTCTTGGTGTGTAGGGTCATAACTCACTCTACGGGTTGGTCTCGTTGCGCGAAGGTATTCTAGCAGACCGATCGTCTAACCCGCAACGGCATGAACGATTTTTGAATAGTTCATGTTACCTATCGTCATGCGTGTGTCACAGATGCAGCTGGACATTAGATCAAGGTGACATAGATCAAAGTCATGATTGAAAAAGGAATTCTCGAAGATTTTGTTGCGCGTCACCAGCGCTTGTTCGTGCTGACCGGCGCGGGCTGCAGCACGAATTCGGGCATTCCCGATTATCGTGACAGCGATGGCAACTGGAAGCGCACGCCGCCCGTCACATATGACAGTTTCATGACGCGTGAGGCGACGCGCAAGCGTTACTGGGCGCGCAGCATGATCGGCTGGCGCAGTTTCGGTCAGGCACAGCCGAACGATGCGCATCGTGCGCTGGCGCGCCTTGAAGCTGCAGGCCGCAGCGAGATCCTTCTCACGCAGAATGTCGACCGCCTGCATCAAAGCGCAGGAAGTGAACGTGTCATCGATCTGCATGGTCGTCTCGATCAGGTGCGCTGCATGAGTTGCGAGCGGAAGATGCCGCGCAGCGATTTCCAGCATGAGCTCGGTCATCGCAATGCTGCCTGGCTCGCGCTCGATGCACCGGATGCGCCCGATGGCGATGCCGATCTCGAGCGCGATGATTTCGCAGCCTTCGATGTGCCGTCCTGCATCGCTTGCGGCGGTGTGTTGAAGCCCGACGTGGTGTTCTTCGGCGAGACGGTGCCGCGCGACGTGGTGGATGAGGCGCGCGACCGACTGGAGAGCTCGGATGCGATGCTGGTGGTCGGTTCGTCGCTGATGGTCTATTCCGGCTTTCGCTTCGTGCAGATGGCGGCGAAGAAGGGCATCCCCATCGCCGCCGTGAATCTCGGCCGCACCCGTGCCGACGATCTGCTCACCCTCAAGGTCGAGGACCGCTGCGAGGCGGCGCTGGCGTTTCTGCTCTGAATGGGGCGAAGCCCGCCAAATCTGGCGGGCACGCATGCCATCGCTGCGCCTTGACTTCGCCCCCCGCTTGGCCAATCTCGGCTCCAGAAAAACACTGTAAAATCTGGAGGAAGACTTATGGCCGACGCTTATATCATCGACGCAGTCCGCACCCCGCGCGGGATCGGCAAGGTCGGCAAGGGCGCACTCGCCGAACATCATCCGCAGCATCTCGCCGCCACCGTGCTCAAGGCCATTGCCGAGCGCAACAAGCTCAATACCGCCGAAGTCGATGACATCATCTGGTCGACCTCGACCCAGCGCGGCAAGCAGGGCGGCGATCTCGGCCGCATGGCGGCGCTCGATGCGGGCTACGACATCAAGGCCTCGGGCACCACGCTCGATCGCTTCTGCGGCGGCGGCATCACTGCGGTGAATTTTGCGGCAGCGCAGATCATGTCGGGCATGGAAGACGTGGTGATCGCCGGCGGCACCGAGATGATGTCGCTCACCGGCGCAATGGCCGCCGAGGACATGGCGGCCGGCAAGCGCCCGCTCGGCATGGGCTCGGGCAATGAACGCCTCGCAAAGGTGCATCCGCAGTCGCATCAGGGCATCTGCGGCGACGCCATCGCCTCCATGGAAGGTTTTACCCGCGAGGAGCTTGATGCGCTCGGCCTCGAAAGCCAGCGTCGCGCGGCCATCGCCATCAAGGAAGGCCGGTTCGACAAGAGCCTGGTGCCGGTGAAGGATGAGCAGGGCAATGTTGTGCTCGCCAGGGACGAGTATCCGCGCCCGGAAACCACGGCGGAAGGTCTTGCCGGCCTGAAGCCGGCCTTCACCGCGATGGCCGACTATCCGCTCGACGACAAGGGCAACACCTATCGCAAGCAGATCAACCAGAAATATCCGGATCTTGATATCAAGCATTTCCATCACGCCGGCAATTCCTCGGGCGTGGTCGATGGCGCCGCGGCGCTGCTGCTGACCTCGAAGGCCTATGCCGACAAGCACGGCCTGAAGCCGCGTGCGAAAATCGTGGCCATGGCCAATATCGGCGACGATCCGACGCTGATGCTGAATGCCCCGGTGCCGGCGGCGAAGAAGGTGCTGGAAAAGGCCGGTCTCACCAAGGACGACATCGATCTCTGGGAGATCAACGAGGCTTTCGCAGTTGTGGCTGCCAAGTTCATCCGCGACCTCGAGCTCGACACCAGCAAGGTCAACGTCAATGGCGGCTCGATTGCCCTCGGCCATCCGATCGGTGCCACCGGCGCGATCCTGGTCGGCACCATCCTTGATGAACTGGAGCGTCGCAACCTGAAGCGCGGCCTCGTCACCATGTGCGCCGCCGGCGGCATGGCGCCGGCGATCATCATCGAACGCGTGTAAGCGCGCCGCGACCATTCCCGGTCCTGTTCAAGAGCATGGGTGCCCCGCATCCATGCTCTTTTTGCGTCTGGCGGCACGGGCGGCGCGGTCGTATCGTCCCGCCGCAAATGACCTGAACTGGATACCGCGACCATGCAATTCCGACATGATGGCCTCTATGCCTCCCGCCGCTCGCCGGTGATGGCGCGCAATGTGGTGGCGGCCTCGCAGCCTTTGGCGACCCAGGCGGGCTTGCGTATGCTGGAGCGCGGCGGCAATGCGCTGGATGCGGCGCTGGCGGCGGCCATCGCGCTGACCGTGTTGGAGCCGACCGGCAACGGCATCGGCTCCGACGCCTATTGCATCCTGTGGGACGGCAAGGAGCTGCACGGGCTCAATGCCTCCGGTCGCTCGCCGGCAGCGTGGACGCCGGAGCGCTTTGCCGGCCGCAAGACGTTTCCGCATCGCGGCTGGGAGAGCGTCACGGTGCCGGGTGCCGTGTCGGCCTGGGTCGATCTGTCGGAACGGTTCGGCAAGCTGCCTTTCGCTGACCTGTTCGAGCCGGCGATCTTCTATGCGGAGAATGGCTTTCACGTTTCGCCGGTCATCGCCGAACTCTGGCGTCGCGGAGCCGAGGAATTGAAGAACCAGCCGGGCTTCGCCGAGTGCTTCATGCCGAACGGCCGCGCGCCGGTGGCAGGCGAATTGTTTCGCATGCCGGGCCATGCGCATTCGCTGAAGCTGATCGCAGCGACGAAGGGCGAGGCGTTCTATCGCGGTGAGCTTGCCAGGCGCATCGCTGATTTTGCGCGCGCGCACGCTGCCGCGCTCGACGAGGCTGATCTTGCCGCGCATCGTAACGACTGGTGCGGCACCATCAGCCAGACATTTGGCGACACGGCGCTGCACGAGATCCCGCCGAACGGGCAGGGCATCGTGGCGCTGATGGCGCTGGGCATCGTCCAGGCGGTTGGGCTCGACGGGCTTAAGGTCGATAGCGCTGATGCGCTGCATCTGCAGATCGAGGCCTGCAAGCTCGCTTTTGCCGATGTTTACGCCTATGCGGCCGATCTCGATTACATGCGCGATGTCACCGTCGCACATCTGCAGAACCCGTCTTATCTCGCCGCGCGTGCAAAGCTGATCGACCGCAGCCGCGCGCAGGACTTTGGCGCCGGTGCGCCGAAGACCGGCGGCACGGTATGCCTGTCGACCGGCGACGCCGCGGGCATGATGGTGTCCTATATCCAGTCGAACTATTCCGGCTTCGGCTCCGGCGTGGTGGTGCCGGGCACCGGCATCAGCCTGCAGAACCGCGGCTTCGGCTTCGTGCTGGACGAGGGGCATCCCAATCGGGTCGGGCCGCGCAAGCGGCCGTTCCAGACCATCATTCCCGGTTTCGTCATGCAGGGCGATGCGCCGCTGATGGCGTTCGGCCTGATGGGTGGGCCGATGCAGGCCCAGGGCCATCTGCAGATGATGCTGCGCATGCAGCTGTGGGGGCAGGATCCGCAGACCGCCGCCGATGCACCGCGCTGGCGCTATGTGGACGGACTCAAGGTCGCCATCGAGAACGGCATTTCGGACGAGGTGGCGGCGGAGCTCAAGGCCCGCGGCCATGTGATCGTCCGCGAGCCGCCGGATTCGGCCTTCGGCTTCGGTGGCGCGCAGCTCGTGCGACGGATCGAGGGCGGCTATGTCGCCGGCTCCGATCCAAGGAAGGATGGGCTGGCGGCGGGGTTTTGAGGCCCTGCCGTAGGGCGGATTAGCCGTAGGCGTAATCCGCCGCGGAGTTTCAACCATGAAGTCGGCCGGCGGATTACGCTTCGCTAATCCGCCCTACAGCTCAGCCCAATCCCGCAGCTACCGCGATCTTGTACGTGATCAGGCTTGCCAGATAGGCCAGCGCGAACATGTAGAAGAAGGTGATCAGCATCCACTTCGTGCCGCCGGTCTCGCGGCGGATCACCGCCAGCGTCGAGGCGCATTGCGGGGCGAACACGAACCACGCCAGGAACGACAGCGCAGTGGCGAGGCTCCATTTGCTCGACAGCGCCTGGCCGATGGCCTCGGCCGCTTCCTTGCCGCCTTCGATCGCATAGACGGTGCCGAGCGCGCCGACCGCGACTTCGCGTGCCGCCATGCCGGGGATCAGCGCCACCACGATCTGCCAGTTGAAGCCGATCGCGGAGAACAGCGGCTCCAGCGTCTTGCCGATCATGGCAGCCAGACTGTAATCGATCGCAGGTTCTGTCGCGCCCGCAGGGGCTTGCGGGAACGTGGCCAGGAACCAGATCAGGATCATCATCGCGAGGATGGTCGTGCCCGCGCGCTGCAGGAACATTTTTGCGCGCGTATAGACACCGATGCCGATGCTCTTCAGGCGCGGCATCTTGTAGTCCGGCAGTTCGAGCATGAACGGCGCCGGCTGGTAGTCGCGTAGCATGAAGAACTTGATCACGAAGGACACAGCCAGCGCGCTGGCGATGCCGATCACGTAGAGGCCGAACATCACCAGGCCCTGCAGATTGATCCAGCCCCCGACATCGGTTGCCGGAATGAAGGCGGCGATGATCAGCGTATAGACCGGGATGCGCGCCGAGCAGGTCATCAGCGGCGCGATCAGGATGGTGGTGAGGCGATCGCGGCGATTGTCGATGACACGCGTCGCCATGATGCCGGGGATGGCGCAGGCAAAACTCGACAGCAGCGGGATGAAGGCGCGGCCGTGCAGGCCGGCGCCGCCCATGATGCGGTCCATCAGGAACGCAGCGCGCGCCATATAGCCGAAATCTTCCAGCAGCAGGATGAACAGGAAGATGATGATGATCTGCGGCAGGAACACCAGCACGCTGCCGACGCCGGCAATCAGGCCGTTCTGCAGGAAGCTTTGCAGCAGCCCTTCGGGCACCACCTGCGCCACGAGATTGCCGAGCGCGCCGGCGCCATCCGAGAGCAACTCCATCAGCGGAGTCGCCCAGCTGAACACCGCCTGGAACATGACGAACAGGATGGCGGCCAGGATCGCGAGGCCCCAGACCGGATGCAGCACCACGGCATCAACGCGCGCCGTCAGCGTGTCGGGCTTGCTCGGCATCGTCACGGTTTCGCGGATGATGCGGTCAGCCTCGCGCTGATAGGCCTTCATGTCTGCGATGCTGGTCTGGGTCCACTCCGCGGGCGCAACCGGCGCCGGCATCGTGGCGGCGAATTCGTCGGTGCGGGCGCGCAGCGCATCGGCGCCACCCTTCTTCACCGCGATCGAGGTGATGACGGGAACGCCGAGCGCGGCCGACATGGCATCGACATCAATGGTGATGCCACGGCGCGTGGCGATATCGAACATGTTGAGCACCACCAGCAACGGACGGCCGGTGCGCTTCAATTCGAGGATCAGCCGCAGCGTCAGTCGCAGATTGGTGGCGTCGGCGATGCACAGCACCAGATCCGGCGGCGCCTCGCCGGCACGTTTGCCGAGCACGACATCGCGGGTAATGATTTCATCAGGGCTGCGGCCGCGCAGCGAATAGGTGCCGGGCAGATCGAGCAGGGTGACCTGGCGCCCGGCAGGCGTGACAAAGGCACCCGATTTGCGCTCGACGGTGACGCCGGCGTAGTTCGCGACCTTCTGGCGGCTGCCGGTGAGGGCGTTGAACAGCGACGTCTTGCCGCTGTTGGGAACACCGACCAGCGCGAGATTGAAACGTTCGCTGGTCACGTCTGAGATCGTCATTTTACGAGAACTGCCATTGCTTCGCGCCGGCGCACGGCGATGGTGATGTTGTCGACACGCACAGCGATCGGGTCCTGCTTGATCGCGCCCTGATGCAGGATCTCGACCCTTGCCCCCTCGGTGAACCCCATTTCCAGCAGATACTGCTCGAGCTCGTGCGAGGTCGGTCCTGCGGCTTTTGGGTTCAGCGCAACGATGGTGCCGACAAAGCCGCGCGGAGCTTCGCCAAGGCGCATATGGTGATCCGCTGCTGCGGGTGAAGATGTCATGGGGGTCGTCGTCATGCCGGACCTTGTCGAGCAGCTATCAAGTCAGGTCAAGACATACCGAAGTTTGCGATTAGAACCGTTATAAACAGGGCTCTGCGACAATCCGCCGGCTCACAATGGCGTCATGAAACGCTGGCGTGCTGCTCGCTCGGCGCCTGCTGTTGCCGATGAACCAGCTCCGCATAGAGGCCGCCTCGCGCGATCAGCTCGTCGTTGGAACCTTGCTCCGCAACCACACCTTCTTTCAGTACGACAATGGTATCGGCGTCGCGAATGGTCGAGAGGCGATGTGCGATCATGATCACGGTGCGTCCCTGCATCAGCCGCTTTAGGGCTTCCATCACCAGCACTTCGGATTCGGTATCGAGCGCGGCGGTCGGCTCGTCCAAAATCATGATCGGGCTGTTGCGCACCACGGCCCGGGCAATGCCGATGCGCTGGCGCTGGCCGCCGGACAGCGTGTCGCCGCGTTCGCCGACCATGGAGTCATAGCCATGCGGCATGCGGATGATGAATTCATGCGCGTTGGCGATCTTCGCAGCCTCGACGATCTCGTCTTCGGTCGCGCCCGGCCGGCCATAGGCAATGTTCTCGCGAATTGTGCCGCGGAACAACACGGTCTCCTGCAGCACATAGCCGATCTGTGAACGCAATGCGGAGAGCTTGTAGTCGGTGACATCGATGCCATCGATTGAAACGCGGCCGGAGCTCGCGTCATAGAAGCGCGGGACGAGGCTGAGCACCGTGGACTTGCCGGAGCCGGTGGGGCCGACAATGCCGACGATCTGGCCGGGCTCGATCCGGAACGAGACGCCGTTCAGGATCGGCGCTTCTTCCTCATAGGCGAAGTGGACATTCTCGAAACTGATCTGCCCCTTGGCGCGGCCGGGATCGATGGCGCCGGGCTTCTCGACGATGATGTCGTCGGCTGACAGAATCTTCTGGATGCGCTCAAGCGCCACGGTGGTCTGGGCGATGGAGCTCGTCATCGCGGCGAGGTCCTTCACCGGTTTGAAGAACTGCGCGAGATAGGCGAGATACACGGTGAGCGCGCCTGCGGTCATGGTGCCGGCTGTGATCAGCGAGGTGCCCTTCCACAGCACGATGGCGGTGCAGAACGCCACCACGATTCCCACCACCGGCGACAGCAGCGACTTCACGCGCCGCGCCTGCATGGCCGCATCGACCGTGGCGTGGCTGGCGGCTTCCAGCCGTGCCAGTTCGAGATCCTGCCGGCCGAAGGCGGTGACCGACCGCACCGAGCCAAGACCCTGCTGGACCACCGCAACGATTTCGCTCTGTCGCTGTCGCACCGTGCGGGTGACTTCCTTCACGGCCTTCTTCAGATGCATCACGAACACCAGCAGGAACGGCGTGATGGCCAGCGCGATCAGCGTGAAGTCCCAGTCGAGCCAGAACATCAGCCCGATCATGAAGAAGATGGTGATGATATCGACGAGGATATCGAGCGTGGACGACGAGGCGAAGCTCTGCAGTGTCGAAACGTCGGTGGTGATGGTGGAGATCAGCGCACCGCTCTTGGCGTGGTCGTAATAGCGCAACGACAGCCGATGTAGATGGGCATAGATGCGGATGCGCAGATCATTGGCGACCCATTGGCCGACCGACGTCGAATAATAGTTGTCGATATAGGTCGCGGCGGCGCCAACCACGGCAATCAGCAGGGTGGCGATGCCGGCGAACAGCGCGACGCCGACGGTGTGGCGGCCGATGCCATAGTCATGCGCCCAGGCGAGCCAGTCAGGCAGATGGTGGGTGCCCAGCGCGTCATCCAGCACCAGCTTGAGCGGCCAGGGGGCCGCGAGGCTGGCGCCGATTTCAACCAGCATGGCGAGGAAGACGATGGCCAGCCAGCCGCGATAGGGCCGCAGCATCTCGAACACCAGGCGGGTCATGGGAACTGTGCCTCCAAAGCCGATATCCCGGGACCACTGATTGCCCGAGATCAAGCCACCATAGCTGCCTCTAGTTAGCGGACTTTAACTGTAGTCGGATACAGCTCGATTTTGACGTCATTATCCGGATATCCTGCCGCCATACGGGCCGAACATGAAGAGCATGACCATTGCATTCCCGTTCTGGGGCCGGGTGCTGCTGCTCGCCGGCCTGAGCGGGCTCGTGCTTGGCGCGGGCCTGCTGACCTGGCGCTATGTCGACCGGACCACGGTGTTGACCCTCGCGGTGGGCTCGCTTGATGGCGAGGCCGGGCGTACGGCCTCGATCATCGCCAGTCATTTCGCCGACAAGAAATCCTCGATCCGCCTCAACATCCAGCGCTTCGACGATGTGGTCGGTTCCGGCAAGGCATTTGCCGAGGGCAAGGCCGACCTCGCGGTGATCCGCGCCGATGTCGGCGATCTCTCGGCTGCACGGAGCGTGGCCGTGCTCACCAAGGGCGTCGTCATGCTGCTGGCGCCGCCGGGATCTCGGATCACCTCGGTCGAAGGGCTGCATGGGCGAACCGTCGGCGTGGTGGGCGGGGAGGTCAATCGTCGGCTCGTTCAGGCGCTGACCAAGCAATATGATCTCGGCCGCGCGCAGGTCAGCTTCAAGGATGTCGCCATCGGCGATGTGCGCCGGGCCGTCGAGACCAGGGAGGTCGGCGCGCTGCTGGTCGTCATTCCGCTGACCGAGAAATATCTCACTTACATACGCGGCCTGTTCAAAGGCGCGCCGGTGCTGATTCCGATCGATGCCGCCGGCGCCATCGCCGATGCAGATGGCGCGTATGAGAGTTTCGACATCCCCAAGGGCACGCTGCGCGGCGCGCCGCCGGTGCCCGACGACGACGTGACAACGTTGCGCGTGGGCTACTATCTCGTCGCCAACAAGAAGCTGCATTCCAGCATGGTGGCCAATCTCACAGCTATGCTGATATCCGCGCGCCGAGATCTCGTGGCCTCGCAGCCGCAACTATCGGGCATTGCTGCCGCCAATACGGATCCTGATGCCTTCATTCCCGTGCATCCCGGCGCTGCCGCTTACTACAACGGCACCGAGCAAAGCTTCATGGACAAATATGGCGACGATATCTATCTCGCGCCGATGATCCTGGGTGCCCTGGCCTCGGTTGCTGCGGCGGCGTGGCGCTTTCTCGGCATTCACCCGGCCGATCGTCGCAGCGCCGCGCTGATGTCGGTGGATGCGATCCGGCGCAGGATCAGGGAAGCGACCAGCGAGGCCGAACTCGCCGCGATCGAAAGCGAGATCGACGAACTGCTCAATGCCCATCTCGCCGCCGCGATCGGCGGTGACGACAATGCGTTGGATGCGCCGACCCTGCTTTCGGCAGCGCAGCGCCTCGACAATCTCATCCATCACCGGCGGATGACGCTGGCGAGCCACCCCTTCACGCCGAACCCGGTTCAAGGTTAGAAATGCAGCACGGCATCGTCCCATCGCTATCCGTTTGCGCCCGGTTCCTCCTTCTCGCGAGAGCTTGTCCATGTCGCATACGCTGATCGTATTTCCGGATGACACCGCCCAGGCGATTGTCGAGCCGCTGCGGGCAGCCAAACGCAGCATCAATATCCGTATGTTCCTGTTCACCGATCCGACGCTGCTCGATGAGGTGATCGCGGCGAGGAAGCGCGGCGTGTATGTGCGGGTAATGCTCAATCCGGCGCGGCGCAGTGGCGAAAGCGAGAATGACGACACGGCGGCGGCACTGACGGCGGCCGGGGTCGAGGTGCGCGACAGCAATCCCGCCTTCGCTCTGACCCATCAGAAGTCGATGGTGATCGACGACGAACTTGGGTTCGTGGAATCGCTCAACTGGGAAACGCGCGATCTCACCGAGACGCGCGACTATGCCGTCACCACCTCCAACAAACTCGAAATCTCCGAGATGGTGGATTGCTTCGATGCCGACTGGGCCAAGCAGGATTTTGCGCCGAATCCCGACTCGCAACTGATCTGGTGCCCGAACAATGGCCGCGAGCGGATCGGCGCCTTCATCGACGCGGCCAGGGACTCGCTGTTCATCCAGAACGAACGCTATCAGGACACGGATATCATCGAGAGGCTGGTGCGTGCCGTCACGCGCGGCGTGAGCGTCCACATCATGGCCCGGCAGCCGCACAAGCTGAAGAAGAACAAGCTGATCGAGGGGATCGGCGGCTTGCGCATCATGCATGATGTCGGCGCCAAGGTGCACCGGCTCAATGACATGAAACTGCATGGCAAGATGCTGCTGGCGGATGAGGAGCGCGCCATCGTCGGCTCGATCAACCTGACGCCCGGCAGCTTCGACGACCGCCGCGAACTGGCGATCGAGACCGATTCACATCATGTGGTGAAGCGGCTGGTTCATACGGCGCAGCATGACTGGAAGAATTCCCGCAAGCTCGACCTGTCCGACGAAGCTGTCAAAGCCGATCTGGAGAAACACGGTATCCGGCAGTAGCCGGATTGATTCAGCCGCGGTTTGGATAGTTCGGCGGCCTGCGCCGCCGGGGCGGTGGAGGCGGCCGTACTTGCGCGCGACGGGCATATTCGGTCGCAAGATTCAGGAGCCGCTCCTTGACGGCGGGGTCATCGACCTCGCGCGCGAGTTTCTCGCAGCGCTCGGCCTGTTCGCGGAAATAGGCGGCCTCGTCAGGCAACTTTATGATTTTCCTTATGCGGGTCCTTGGCCGCCGAGTGATACATGAACAGCTCGGACAGCTGGTTCTTCAGCTCCAATACGCGATTTGAGCTCAGGCCCTGCCGGATGCAGAGCAGGTTTTTGATAGTGGGCAGCTCCGGCAAATAATATTCCTTGGCCCAGACCAGTCCGGTCGGGATCATCCGGCTCGGCATCGCGGTGAGACCGATACCAGCTTCGACGGCCGACTTCTTGGCGTCATAGTCCTGGCTGCTGAAGGCGATGCGATAGGACAGGCCATGTCGGGTCAGCGTGTTGATCATCCAGTCGTCATTGGTCCAGGTGACGATCGGGATCGGTGCACCGGGGCTGAGCACGAAATTCTTCGAACGCACCCAGACGAGTCGGTCTTCGTATTCGTCGACGATCAGCGTGGCTAGATCGGCATCGACGTCGCCGCGCTGATAGAAGCAGCCGATGTCGATATGGCCTTCGACGAGTGCCGCCGAGATGTCGCTCGAGGTGCCGGCCTGGATGTGCACATCGCCGAGGCGGCTTGCCTGTTCCTGAACGAACTGGCGGCTGAGCAGCGAACTCAGTCCAAGCCGCAGCCGGCCTGCCGTCGCGTCGGCGCCGCCGAGCGCGAGCACCTGGTCATTGGCTTCGATGATCTTGCGTGCCTGTGCCAGCACGAGCTTGCCGAGATCGGTGGCGCAACTGCCATTCGGCGTCTTGCTGAACAGCGAGCCTCCGACGATTTGCTCGAGGCGTTTGATCTGTGAACTCACGGCAGGCTGACTCAAGCCCAACTGATCAGCCGCCTTGGTGAGACTGCCTGCCTCAGAGATCGCAACAACCGTACGTACGATTTCGATGGGAATGTTGTGATGTCTGCGCTGCATCGAATCCTCGCCTCATCGTTGTTTCAGCTCAGACTGAGTGTTGCAGTGATTCCCGCCTAATCAAATATCCGTAATTAGTATATGTTATATATTTGATCTTTATGGCATTTCTCGGATTTATGAGGTCATCAGAAACGACCTCGAAATTCGTAGAAAGCTAGCGGAACTGAATCACGATCAACTGCGTTCTCTCGCCCGCGATCAGTGTCAACGATGGCGTTGATGCGTCGACAATGATCGCATTACGCTCGCCAAGAACCATCGACGGCGTCGGAGCAACGACTTCAAGCGCGCCTTGTTCGATCACCAAAATCGTTTGCGCAGAAATTATAAAATCCTGACGCCCGGTAAGCTTGATGCGCTGCACATCCTGCGTGACCGTTCCGCGACGGCTCATGACATTGAGATCGAGGATGGGCCCGTCAACCAGTGTGGCGGATGTCGGCTGGTCACCGGGGAAGGAGTGGATGGCATCGCGATCAATGCGCGTGATCGGCTGGTCCGCGACAGAAAGATCGAGACCGTTGCCTTCGAGCACCAGCAGCGTGCGATCAATTGCCGCAAAGGACGAGAATGGTCCGTCGCTTGCCACCTGGGCCATGCTGACACGCCAGTCGAAGTCGTCGAGCCTCGCATCCGTCGGCGAGATCGCGATTTCCGTGGTGGAGCCCATGCCGTTCTTCCACGGCATGGTCCTGTAGTCCGCGGCGCGGAGAATCTTCACGCGCGGTCAGCCCTTCGATGGCAGCGACGGCAGATTGAGGCCGTGCTCCTTCGCGCAATCGATGGCGATGTCGTAGCCGGCATCGGCATGGCGCATCACGCCGGTGGCGGGGTCATTCCACAACACGCGCTCGAGGCGCCTGGCCGCTTCCTGCGTGCCATCGCAGACGATGACCATGCCGGAATGCTGCGAGAAGCCCATGCCGACGCCGCCGCCATGGTGCAGCGACACCCAGGTCGCGCCGGAGGCGCAGTTGAGCAGCGCGTTGAGCAGTGGCCAGTCGGAGACGGCGTCGGAGCCATCCTTTATGGCTTCGGTTTCGCGGTTGGGGCTTGCCACCGAGCCGGAATCGAGATGGTCGCGGCCGATCACGATCGGTGCCTTCAACTCGCCAGACGCCACCATCTCGTTGAAAGCGAGGCCTAGGCGGTGGCGATCGCCGAGGCCGACCCAGCAGATGCGCGCCGGCAGGCCCTGGAACTGGATGCGCTCGCGCGCCATGTCGAGCCAGTTCACCAGCGCCTTGTTGTGTCCGAGGATCTCTTTCACCTTGGCGTCGGTCTTGTAGATGTCCTCGGGATCACCGGACAGCGCCGCCCAGCGGAACGGGCCGATGCCGCGGCAGAATAGCGGGCGGATATAGGCCGGCACGAAGCCCGGGAAGTCGAATGCGTTGTCGACGCCTTCTTCCTTGGCCATCTGGCGGATGTTGTTGCCGTAGTCGACGGTGGGCACGCCCATCTTGTGGAAGTCCAGCATCGCGCGGACGTGCTCGCTCATCGATTTGCGCGAGGCCTTCTCCACCGCCTGAGGATCGCTGGCGCGCTTGGCTTCCCATTCCGAGAGCGTCCAGCCCTTCGGGAGATAGCCGTTGACCGGATCATGCGCCGAGGTCTGGTCGGTGACGATGTCGGGCCTGACGCCGCGGCGGACCAGTTCAGGGAAGATGTCGGCGGCATTGCCGAGCACGCCGACCGAGATCGGTTTCTTCTCCTTGTTGGCCTTCTCGATGATCGCCAATGCATCGTCGAGATCTTTCGCCTGCACGTCGAGATAACGGCTCTTCAGGCGCATCTCGATGCGGCTCGGCTGGCATTCGACGGCGAGGCAGGATGCGCCGGCCATGGTCGCCGCCAGCGTCTGCGCGCCGCCCATGCCGCCAAGGCCGGCGGTGAGGATCCAGCGGCCGGAAAGATCGCCGTTATAGTGCTGGCGGCCGGCCTCCACGAAGGTCTCGTAGGTGCCCTGAACGATGCCCTGCGAGCCGATATAGATCCACGAGCCGGCGGTCATCTGGCCGTACATCATCAGGCCCTTGCGATCGAGCTCGTTGAAGTGCTCCCAATTGGCCCAGCGCGGCACGAGATTCGAATTGGCGATCAGCACCCGCGGCGCATCCGAATGGGTGCGGAACACGCCGACCGGCTTGCCGGACTGCACCAGCAGCGTCTCGTCATTGTTGAGATTGCGCAGCGAGGCCACGATCTGGTCGAAAGCTTCCCAGCTGCGCGCAGCGCGGCCGATGCCGCCATAGACCACGAGCTCGTTGGGGTTCTCGGCCACTTCCGGATCGAGATTGTTCATCAGCATGCGCAGCGGCGCTTCGGTCAGCCAGTCCTTGGCGGAGAGCTCGGTGCCGCGCGGGCTGCGCACGATGCGCGAATTTTTGCTGCGATCCATGATGGCGGTCCTTAGTGGGTGAACGTGGTCCGGCCGTGCCGGACACGCGCGTGAAGCGGATTGAAGCCGACGCGATAGACGAGTTCGGCCGGTGTCTCGATGTCCCAGATGGCGAGATCGCAGAACTTTCCGGCTTCCAGCGTGCCGATCTCGCTGAGCTTGCCCAGTGCCCGCGCACCCTCGCGCGTCACGCCGATCAGGCATTCATCGACCGTCATGCGGAACAGCGTCGCGCCCATGTTCATGGTGAGCAGCAGCGAGGTCAGCGGCGAGGTGCCGGGATTGCTGTCGGTGGCCAGCGCCAGATGCGTGCCGTGCTTGCGGAACAGCGCGATCGGCGGCGCCTGGGTCTCGCGCAGCGTATAATAGGCGCCGGGCAGCACCACGGCGACGGTGCCGGCTTTGGTCAGCGCGATGACGCCGTCTTCGTCGGTGTGTTCGAGGTGATCGGCCGACAAGGCGCCGTAGTCAGCGGCGAGCCTGGCGCCATGCAGGTTCGAGAGCTGATCGGCATGCAGCTTCACTGGCAGGCCATAGGTCCTGGCGGCATCGAACAGCCGCGCCGTCTGTTCCGGCGAGAACGCAATCCCTTCACAGAAGGCATCCACCGCATCGGCGAGCTTCAATTCTGCAATGGCGGGCAGGGTGTCGCGGATGACGCCGTCGATATAGGCGTCCTTGTCGCCCTTGGCTTCCGGCGGCATCGCGTGGGCGCCGAGGAACGAGGTGACGACCGCGACATCGCGCTCATGGCCGAGCTGGCGTGCCGCCTTCAGGCAGCAGATCTCCGTCTCCTTGTCGAGCCCGTAGCCCGACTTGATCTCGACGGTGGTCACGCCTTCCGCAATCAGATGATCCAGCCGCTTCAGGCCGCTGGCGACGAGCTGCGCTTCGCTGGCCGCGCGCGTCGAGGTCATGCTGGAGGCAATGCCGCCACCGGCGCGCGAAATCTCCTCATAGGTCGCGCCTTCCAGCCGCATCGCAAATTCATTGGCGCGGTGGCCGCCATAAACGAGATGCGTGTGGCAATCGACCAGACCCGGCGTGATCCAGCGCCCGCCGCAATCAATGCGGTTGGCGGCGCCAGAGCCGGCCGGAAGATCGGAAGCCGCGCCGACAAAGGCGATGCGCCCGTCTTTCGCTGCGATGCAACCATTCTCGATGATGCCAAAGCCGGGCTGGCCTTCGGCCATGGTGGCGAGGCGGGCGTTGGTCCAGATCGTATCGAAAGACTGCGTGTCGAAGGTCATGAGGCGGTGCCGCTCATTTGGGACGTTCTATGTCTATACATAATCAGCGCCCTCGCTTATTGTCGAGCGTCTTTTGAATGCAACGGACCAAGGCCATGCACGCGTCAAGTGCTGCAAAAAAGCTGTTCTTCGCCCATGCGCTGCTTCCCGGCGGCTGGGCGCGCGACGTCACCCTGACGATCGAGAACGGCGTGATCACGGCCGTTGCCGACAATTCGAGCAGTGCTGGCGCGGAAACCGTCAGCGGAGTTGCGCTGCCGGGAATGCCCAATCTGCACAGTCACGCGTTCCAGCGCGGCATGGCCGGGCTGACCGAACTGCGCGGCGAGACGCAGGACAGTTTCTGGACCTGGCGGCAATTGATGTATCGCTTCATCGATACGCTGACGCCGGATGATGTCGAGGCCATCGCCGCCTATGCTTATGCCGAGATGCTGGAAGCCGGTTTCACCTCGGTGGCCGAGTTCCATTACCTGCATCACGACGAGAGTGGTGCGCCCTATGGTGATCTCGCCGAATTGGGCGCGCGGATCGCGGGTGCCTGCGTCGAGACCGGCATCGGCCTCACTTTGCTGCCTGTGTTCTATCATTTCAGCGGTTTCGGTGGTGCCGCGCCGGTTCACGGCCAGAGGCGCTTCATCAATGATCCCGCGCGCTTTCTGGGTCTGCTGGAGCGCTCGCGAGAGGCGATCAAGCCGGTCGCTGATGCCGCCATCGGCATTGCGCCGCATTCACTCCGCGCGGTGACGCCGGAGACGCTCGGCGAGGTCCTGAAAGCCGTTCCCGCCGGTCCGGTCCATATGCATATCGCGGAGCAGGTGAAGGAGGTCGAGGACTGCCTCGCATGGTCCGGCCAGCGCCCAGTCTCATGGCTGCTCGATCACGTTGATATCGATCAACGCTGGGTCCTGATCCATGCCACGCATCTGACGCCCGAAGAAACGACCGGCATTGCCAACGCAGGTGCCGTTGTGGGGCTCTGTCCGCTGACGGAAGCCAATCTCGGCGACGGCATTTTCGAAGGCCCGCACTTCCTTGAGGCAGGGGGTATGTTCGGTGTCGGCACCGATTCCAATATCGAGATCACGGCGCCCGGCGAGCTGAAGCAGTTCGAATACAGCCAGCGCCTGCATCACCGCATTCGCAACGCCGTCGTGCGTCGAAGGGGCGAATCCACTGGTCGCGCGCTCTACGAACATGCGCTCGCAGGCGGTGCGCGGGCATCCGGTCGCGCCATCGGTGCGCTCGCGGTCGGCAAGCGCGCCGATATCGTGATGCTCGATGATGCGCATCCCGATCTCTGCGGCGTGACGGGTGATCGCTGGCTCGATGCGGCGACCTTCGTTGCCGGCAAGTCTGCGATTTCCGATGTCTATGTGGGTGGCAAGCTCGTTGTCGAAGGAGGGCGCCATCTCAAGCGCGCTGCGATCACCGAGCGCTATCGCCGCGTCGTCAAGCGTCTGGCAAGCCTCTGATGGCGGCGCGCGGAGCGAAAGCACTGAACGGGAAGGCGGCGCCGCAGGCGCTGTATCAGCGCATCCGCGCCGATCTCGAAGACAAGATCCTGTCGGGTCGCTGGCCGCCCGGGCATCGCATGCCGTTCGAGCATGAGCTGGTCGAGACCTATCAATGCTCACGCATGACCGTGAACAAGGTGATGTCCGGTCTTGCCGCGGCCGGCATCATCGAGCGCAAGC
>Ga0102592_1000329_pt1 | contig 91162 bp, 83 predicted proteins | sample AraplaCol_mMF_r2_FD_76861 | JGI IMG/M metagenome (GOLD analysis project Ga0102592, IMG submission 76861) | Arabidopsis root microbial communities from North Carolina, USA - plate scrape MF_Col_mMF_r2 (SPADES assembly) (version 2) | ecosystem: Host-associated > Plants > Roots > Endosphere...
TCGTCAGCCGCGCGCTGCCCGACGTGCGCGACGGCCTGAAGCCCGTGCACCGGCGCATCCTCTACGGCATGTCCGAGCTCGGCATCGACTGGAACAAGAAATACGTCAAATGCGCCCGCGTCACCGGTGACGTGATGGGTAAATACCATCCGCACGGCAATACTGCGATCTATGATGCGCTCGCCCGCATGGCGCAGCCCTGGTCGCTGCGTCTGCCGCTGATCGACGGCCAGGGCAATTTCGGCTCGGTCGATGGCGATCCGCCGGCGGCTGAACGTTACACCGAATGCCGCCTCGAAAAGGCTGCCCATTCGCTGCTCGACGATCTCGACAAGGAAACCGTCGACTTCCGCGACAACTACGACGGCACGCTCTCCGAGCCGGTCGTGGTGCCCGCCAAGTTTCCGAACCTGCTCGTTAACGGCGCCGGTGGCATCGCTGTCGGCATGGCGACGAACATCCCGCCGCACAATCTCTCTGAAGTCATCGACGGCTGCATCGCGTTGATCGACGACCCGGCAATCGAGCTGCCGGAACTGATGCAGATCATCCCTGGCCCCGACTTCCCGACGGGTGCGAAGATCCTCGGCCGTGCCGGCATCCGCTCGGCTTACGAGACCGGCCGCGGCTCCGTCATCATGCGCGGCGTCGCCGCCATCGAGCCGATGCGCGGCGACCGCGAGCAGATCATCATCACCGAGATTCCCTATCAGGTGAACAAGGCGACGATGATCGAGAAGATGGCCGAATTGGTGCGCGACAAGCGCATCGAAGGCATCTCCGATCTGCGCGACGAATCCGACCGCCAGGGTTATCGCGTCGTCGTCGAGCTGAAGCGCGACGCCAATGCCGAGGTCATCCTCAACCAGCTCTATCGTTACACGCCGCTGCAGACGTCCTTCGGCTGCAACATGGTGGCGCTGAACGGCGGCAAGCCCGAGCAGCTGACGCTGCTCGATATGCTGCGCGCTTTCGTCTCCTTCCGCGAAGAAGTCGTTAGCCGGAGAACGAAATTTCTGCTGCGCAAGGCGCGCGACCGCGCCCATGTGTTGGTCGGTCTCGCCATTGCCGTCGCCAATATCGACGAGGTCATCCGCGTCATCCGCCAGGCGCCCGATCCGCAGTCGGCCCGCGAAGAGCTGATGACCCGCCGCTGGCCGGCGGCAGATGTCGAAAGCCTGATCCGTCTGATCGACGATCCACGCCATCGCATCAACGACGACCTGACCTACAATCTCTCCGAGGAACAGGCCCGCGCCATCCTCGAACTGCGCCTTGCCCGCCTGACGGCCCTCGGCCGCGACGAAATCGGCGACGAACTCAACAAGATCGGCGACGAAATCAAGGATTACCTCGATATTCTTTCTTCGCGCGTCCGCATTCAGACCATCGTCAAGGATGAACTCACCGCCGTCCGCGACGAGTTCGGCACGCCGCGCCGCACCGAGATCGTAGATGGCGGCCTCGAAATGGACGACGAGGATCTGATCGCCCGCGAAGACATGGTCGTCACCGTCTCGCATCTCGGTTACATCAAGCGCGTGCCCCTGACCACCTACCGCGCCCAGCGCCGCGGCGGCAAGGGCCGCTCCGGCATGACCACCCGCGACGAGGATTTCGTTAGCCGGCTATTCGTAGTCAATACCCATACGCCGGTCCTGTTCTTCTCTTCGCGGGGCATCGTCTACAAGGAAAAGGTCTGGCGCCTGCCGATCGGCACGCCGACCTCGCGCGGCAAGGCGCTGATCAACATGCTGCCGCTCGCACCCGGCGAGCGCATCACCACCATCCTGCCCTTGCCCGAGGACGAGACGAGCTGGGACAATCTCGACGTCATGTTCTCGACGACGCGCGGCACGGTTCGCCGCAACAAGCTGTCGGACTTCGTCCAGGTCAACCGCAACGGCAAGATCGCCATGAAGCTCGAGGAGGAGGGCGACGAAATCCTCTCCGTCGAGACCTGCACGGATCAGGATGACGTGCTGCTGACGACGGCGCTCGGTCAGTGCATCCGCTTCTCCGTCGACGACGTCCGCGTCTTTGCCGGCCGCAACTCGATCGGTGTGCGCGGCATCAATCTCGGCGATGGCGACCGCATCATCTCGATGACCATCGTTGGTCATGTCGATGCCGAGCCGTGGGAGCGTGCTGCCTATCTCAAGCGTTCCGCCACCGAGCGTCGGGCGACGGGCGTGGATGAAGAGGATATTGCGCTGGTTGGCGAAGAAGTCACCGAAGAGGGGCAGCTTTCCGACGAGCGTTATGAAGAGCTGAAGGCACGCGAGCAGTTCGTGTTGACGGTCTCGGAAAAAGGCTTCGGCAAGCGTTCGTCCTCCTACGATTTCCGCATCTCCGGCCGCGGCGGCAAGGGCATCCGCGCCACCGACACGTCGAAAACCGGCGAGATCGGCGAACAGGTCGCGGCCTTCCCTGTTGATGACGGCGACCAGATCATGCTGGTCTCCGATCGTGGCCAACTGATCCGCGTGCCGGTCGGCGGCATCCGCATCGCCAGCCGCGCCACCAAGGGCGTCACCATCTTCTCCACCGCCAAGGACGAGAAGGTTGTTTCGGTCGAGCGCATCAGCGAGCCGGAGGAAGACGAGACGGAAGAGGCTGTCGAGGTCGCCGAAGGCGCCCCTGCGACCGATGAAGGCGCCACCGATCAAGGCCCGGTTGCCGATGGCGATCCGGCCGCGCCTGCCGGGGAATGATCACATGAAGGGGGCGGCTTCGAGCCGCCCTTTTCTTTTCAAGCCGCCCATTTTTTCTCCCCGGCGACGGAAGGGTGCCGCTCGAGGGTGGGAAGTGGGTGGTCAGAGAGGAAGGTCAGAATGCTCTATGTTTTTCGTTCAGAGCTTTCACCTCTTCGCCTTCACGCCGAAGCGCTGAGATCGTCGAGGCCACGGACACGATGAACATCACGCTGATGAGGGCGGTGAGCACTGTCAAGATCGTGAACATAGGCATTCCTTTCCTGGGGAGTTGCGTTCTCGCCCCTCAGTACTGGCCCAGCACGGCCGTCCGGGCCGAAGCATAGGGACCATAAACCTTGGACGTATCGACCTTCTGATCATAGAGAGCGACAGTTGCGGTCAGCATGCCCGTGACCATTACCATCCAGAGCAGGTTAATCATCGTAATCTTACCGGGCATCTTTAGTCCTTCCTGCCGCGCTGATCGCATCTATGGGGTCGGTTGAATGAACGCATCCGTTTGAAAATGGTTCCGCGGATGTTGAGGGGGTGTTTACCAATGGCGATCTGAAGCCTCCTTGAATGTCTCGTTCATCTGGCGTTCAGATTCGAAGCCCGTTTTCGCGCAGCCGGCCCTGGGCGCGCACGATCGCCGCATGTTCGGCAAGCTCCGGCCGCACCCAGCTCACCTCATATCGATCGGCGAAATAACCATAGGCCATCTCTGCGGCGAGGGAGGAAACGACGGCAAGTGCAACGAGCACGATCAGCATGGACTTGGTCTTTCAGGAAGCGCCGGATGCCGGAATGGCATCGGCTGCATTTGATGATCCGAGTAAAGCAGATCCTGTCTGAAACGGCCTTGAACGGACCATTCATCCGCCGTTCAACCGCCTGCCAATTCAAAATGATAGAACGTCCTTGGCGTGTCCGGATGGACGCGCGGCACTCTCGCCGGACCTGCCCAAATCACTTGCGGCAGAGCGGCATCCGTGACAAAAGGCGTCAAATCAACGGTCTGGTCACATGACGACAGCTTTCTATCCGGGGTCTTTCGACCCGATCACCAATGGGCATGTGGATGTTCTGGTCCAGGCGCTGAACGTCGCCGAAAAGGTGATCGTCGCGATCGGCATCCATCCCGGCAAGGCGCCGCTCTTCTCCTTCGAAGAGAGAGCTGAGCTGATCCGCCGTTCGCTGGCTGAAGCGCTGCCCGGCAAGACCGGTGACATCACCGTCGTCGCCTTCGACAATCTGGTCGTCGATGCCGCCCGCACCCATGGAGCAACACTGTTGATCCGCGGTCTTCGCGACGGCACCGACCTTGATTACGAAATGCAGATGGCCGGAATGAACCGGACGATGGCGCCCGATATCCAGACCATCTTTTTGCCGGCGGGCACGGCCTCGCGGCCCATTACCGCCACATTGGTCCGCCAGATCGCCGCCATGGGCGGCGATGTCAGCGCTTTCGTGCCGGCCGCCGTCTTGCAAGCCCTCACATCCAAGCGCCCAAACTAGTCAGAACAAAGACTAGCAAGCGCAAAGACAAGGCGGAACCCGCCGCAATGGAGCTCATATGAAACTCTTTTATCTCGCATTTGCCGGCGTGCTGTATCTCGCCTCCTTCGCCGGGGATGCCTTCGCCCAGTCGGCCGATCACTATCTCACCATCCAGCTGAAGAACGGCCCCGTCGTCATTCAGTTGATGCCTGAGGTGGCGCCGAAGCATGTCGCCCAGATCGAAGCACTGGCAAAGAAGGGCGAATACGACAACGTCGCTTTCCACCGCGTCATCGACGGTTTCATGGCTCAGACCGGCGACGTCAAATACGGCAATATGGAAAAGGGCTTCGATGCGAGCCTCGCCGGCACCGGCTCTTCCGATCTGCCTGACATTCCGGCCGAATTCTCCAAGACCCCGTTCGTGCGCGGCACGGTCGGCATGGCCCGTTCGCAGGATCCGAATTCCGCCAATTCGCAGTTCTTCATCATGTTCGCCGACGGTTCCTTCCTGAACGGCCAGTACACCGTCGTCGGCAAGGTCGTTTCCGGCATGGAGAACGTCGACAAGATCAAGCGCGGCGAAGGCCAGAACGGCGAAGTCAAAAGTCCCGACCGGATGATCAAGGTCACCCTGGGCAAGAAGTAAGTTACGAGAGAAACAAGAGGAGAAGGCAATGGCCGAGATCAAGGATCCCGAAAACACCATCATTCTGGAAACCACCAAGGGCAAGGTTGTCATTCAGCTTTTGCCGCAGGTCGCCCCGGAACATGTCGCCCGCATCAAGGAACTCGCCCGCGAGAAGGCCTATGACGGCGTCGTCTTTCACCGCGTCATCCAGGATTTCATGGCCCAGACGGGCGATGTCGAATTCGGCAAGAAGGGCTCGGAAACCTTCAATCCCAGCCGCGCCGGCATGGGCGGCTCCTCCAAGCCGGACCTGAAGGCTGAATTCTCGGCAACCACCCATACGCGCGGCACATGCTCGATGGCCCGTTCGCAGAACCCGAACTCGGCCAACTCTCAGTTCTTCATCTGCTTTACCGACGCGCCGTGGCTGAACAAGCAGTATTCCGTCTGGGGCCAGGTCATCGAAGGCATGGACAACGTCGACAAGATCAAGCGCGGCGAGCCGGTTTCCGATCCGGACTCGATCGTCTCCATGCGGGTTGCCGCCGACGTCTGATTGTGATTTCTGCTGAAACCCGCCCTTGCGCGAAAGCGTGGGGCGGGTTTCGCTTTGCCTGAAAGTGCCCTGATGCGCGTAGACCTTTTCGATTTCGACCTGCCTGATGAACGCATCGCGTTGCGGCCCGCCGAGCCGCGCGACAGCGCGCGGCTGCTCGTCGTCGATCCGAATGTGGAAACCATCCGGGATTATCGCGTCGGCGATCTGCCGTCTTTTCTGCGGCCCGGTGACGCGCTCGTCTTCAACGACACCAAGGTTATTCCGGCCCAGCTCGAGGGCATTCGCCATCGAGAGGGTGCTGGCGGCCAGCAGGTGTCGGCGACGCTGCACATGCGTATCGGCGCCAACAAATGGAAGGCTTTCGCCAAGCCCGGCAAGCGCATCAAGGAAGGCGACCGCATCGCCTTCGGCCATAGCGGCGAAAGCTGCATGATCGGCTCGCTTGACGCGACGGTGGAAGAAAAGGGCGAGGCCGGCGAAGTGACACTGGCCTTCGATCTCTCAGGCCCCGCACTGGACGAAGCGATTGCCAGCGTCGGTCACATACCGCTGCCGCCCTATATCGCCGCCAAGCGGCCGGAGGATGAACGCGATCGCGCCGACTATCAGACCATCTATGCGCGGGAGGAGGGCGCTGTCGCAGCCCCCACGGCCGGCCTGCATTTTACACCCGCTTTGTTCGAGGCGCTCGACAAGGCCGGTGTCGAACGCCATTTCGTGACGCTGCATGTCGGGGCCGGCACCTTCCTGCCCGTCAAGGCCGATGATACCGCCGATCACAAAATGCATCTCGAAAGCGGTTATGTCGGCGCCGAAACCGCCGCCCGGCTGAACGCCGTAAAGCAAAGAGGGGGACGCATCATTTGCGTCGGCACCACCTCACTGCGGCTGATCGAGAGCGCGACGCAAGACAGTGGCGAAATTCGCGCCTGGAGCGGCGCCACCGGCATTTTCATCACGCCGGGTTACCGCTTCAAGGCCGTCGACATGCTGATGACCAATTTCCACCTGCCGCGTTCGACGCTCTTCATGCTGGTCTCGGCCTTTTCAGGCCTCGACACTATGCGCGCCGCCTATGACCACGCCATCCAGACGGGCTACCGCTTCTATTCCTATGGCGATGCCAGCCTTCTCTTCCGGAAAGATTAGATGACCGACCGCTTCCAATTCACGCTTGACAAGACCGATGCCGGCGCCCGCCTCGGCAAGATCTCCATGCCGCGCGGCGAGATCCGCACGCCGGCCTTCATGCCGGTCGGCACCGTCGGTACGGTCAAAGCCATGTATCTCGACCAGGTGCGGGAGACCGGCGCTGACATCATCCTCGGCAATACCTATCACCTGATGCTGCGCCCGACGGCCGAGCGCGTCGCCCGCCTTGGCGGCCTGCATAAGCTCATCCGTTGGGAACATCCGATCCTGACGGACTCCGGCGGGTTCCAGGTCATGTCGCTGTCCGGCCTGCGCAAGCTCGACGAGCAGGGCGTCACCTTCAAATCGCATGTCGACGGCAGCCTGCACCACATGTCGCCGGAGCGCTCCATAGAAATCCAGGGGCTGCTCGGCTCCGACATCCAGATGCAGCTCGATGAATGCGTGGCGCTGCCGGCCGAGGCGAAAGAGATTGAGCGCGCCATGGAAATGTCGCTGCGCTGGGCCGAACGCTGCCGGGTGGCCTTCGGCGAGCAGCCCGGCAAGGCGATGTTCGGCATCGTCCAGGGCGGCGACATCCCGGCGCTGCGTATCCGTTCGGCCGAGGCGTTGAGCCAGCTCGACCTCAAGGGCTATGCGATCGGCGGCCTCGCCGTCGGCGAGCCGCAGGATGTCATGCTGCAGATGCTGGAAACGACACTGCCGGTCCTTCCTCTGGAAAAGCCGCGTTACCTCATGGGTGTCGGCACGCCGGATGATATTCTGAAATCGGTTGCGCGCGGCATCGACATGTTCGACTGCGTCATGCCCACTCGCTCCGGCCGCCATGGCCTGGCCTTTACCCGCCGCGGCAAGGTCAACATCCGCAATGCCCGCCATGCCGAGGATATGCGCCCGCTCGACGAACAGTCGAATTGTCCGGCCTCACGCGATTATTCGCGTGCCTATCTGCACCATCTCGTCCGCTCCAACGAGGCGCTCGGCGGCATGCTGCTCTCCTGGAACAACCTCGCCTATTACCAGGAACTGATGCAGGGCATCCGCAAGGCGATCGCCGAAGGCCGCTTCGCCGATTTCATGGCGGAAACGCAGGAGGAATGGGCAAGAGGCGATCTCCAGCCCGTGTGATCCCGATCAAACCTGTTTGATCCCGATCGAACCTGTTTGATCCAATCCAACGAGGTTGGATCGATCGGGATCAAATACCCTTGCTGTCCGCATCTGGGATGATCTGCACGCCGTTGATCCGGTAGCTGCCATCCGGCTGGCGGGTGATCTGGTAGATCGCCGTCCAGTCTTTGCCATCGCGGCCTGAAATCAGTACTTCGTGATAGATCAGCGCGCCGTTGTCGATCGAGCGGCTGCGGCCGAAGGCGTAGTTGCCGGGATGATAGACCGGCTCGTAGCTCTTCTTTACCATGGCGAAGAACAGGTTCTTGTCGGGATACATCGCCCTGATGCCGGGAGCGGCGAAGGAATAGGCGGTCTCGGCATCGTCCTTGAGGAAGGCCTTGATCTGTTCCTCGATCATCGTCCGCGTCGTGTCGATCGGGTCTTCGGCGCGGGCCGAGACGATGGAGAGGAGGGACGCGGCACACAGAATAAGAACTGCGAAGAAGGCGCGCATGGGTTGATCTCCAGCTCTATCGGAGAATAATCCCCGATAGAGCTGAAGTGTAGGCGATTTCCAAAGCAATGCCAGCAAAAGTGCGCAGCGGTTTGCGTCCGGAATTGCGTAAAACAAAAAATGAGAGCGGTTCTGTGCTTCCATGAAAACTGAACCGGCCTCGCAAGCAAAACAGACTTTACGACCAGCGCCGGAAGAGGGCGCTGGCGTTCACTCCACCGAAGCCGAAACCATTGGTGATGGCATAGTCCATGGTGAGCGGCCGCGCCGTCTTGCCGACGATATCGATGCCGTCGGCGGCCGGATCAGCCTCATCCAGGTTGCGGGTCGGCGGCGCGATCTGGTCGCGCAGCGCCAGGATGGTGAAGATCGCCTCCAGCCCGCCGGCAGCCCCGAGCAGGTGGCCGGTCGCCGATTTCGTCGCGCTGACGGCAATGCCGCCATTGCGGCCGAAGACCGTGCCGATCGCTGCGATCTCGCCCCTGTCACCGACGGGTGTCGAGGTCGCATGCGCGTTCAGGTGTTTGACGTCGGAAGCGGAAATCTTCGCTTGGCGGAGCGCCGCCTCCATCGCCCGCCGCGCACCGTCGCCGTCTTCAGGGCCTGAGGTCATATGGTAGGCGTCCGCCGCCGTGCCGTAGCCGACGAGTTCGGCGAGCGGTGTGGCGCCGCGGGCAAGTGCGTGCTCCAGCGTTTCGATGACCAGAATGCCGGCGCCTTCGCCCATGATGAAACCGTCTCGCGCCGTGTCGAAGGGCCGCGACGCCAGCTCCGGCGTTTCGTTGAAGCCGGTGGAAAGGGCGCGTGCGGCGGCAAAGCCGCCGAGGCTCACCTTGTCGATACAGGCCTCGGCGCCACCGCAAATCGCCACATCCGCCTCGCCGGAGCGGATCAGCCGCGCCGCATCGCCGATTGCCTGGACGCTGGCGGCGCACGCCGTCACCGGAGCGCCGAGCGGCCCCCTGAAGCCGTAGCGGATGCTGACCTGGCCGGCGGCGAGGTTGACGAGAAAGGAGGGCACGGTGAAGGGCGACAGGCGTCGGACGCCGCGCGTCTCGCCGATCCGTACTGCTTCGGCGATCGCCGGAAAGCCGCCGACGCCCGACGCGATGATGGTCGCGGTGCGTTCACGCTCGCCTTCGTCGGTCGGCATCCAGCCGGCCTGCTTGACCGCTTCCTCCGTCGCCGCCATGGCGAAATGGATGAAGCGGTCCATCTTCTTCTGGTCCTTGGGCGTGATGTATCGGTCGGGATCGAAGCCGGCTTGCGCATCCTCGGTTATGCCGGGAACGATACCGCCGACCTTGGCCGCTAGCTCGCCGACTATGTCTTCCGCCAATACCCGCAGCCCCGAACCTCCGTCGAGAAGGCGCTTCCAGGCGGGCTCGATGCCGGTGCCGAGTGGCGAGACAAGTCCCATGCCGGTGACAACGATGCGGTCCATTCTGTTCTCCTTCTATGCGTCGATGCCGAGATACCAGGCGCGCATGCGGGCGATCCGCGCGTGCACCTCGTCATCGGCGGCGGGACCTGCAAGCAGGCTGGTGTTTTCGGGTGTCACCTGTTCGCCGGTGCGCGCGTCGACCAGCACGGTCTCGCGCTCTTTGCCGGACGCGGCATCGCCCAAGAGAAAGGCGAGGTCCCCTTCCGGAATATGCCGGCTTCCCCAGGAAAACAGCGTCATCAGGACGGGAAAGAAATCGCGGCCCTTTTCCGTCAGCCGATATTCGTAGCGGGCAGGGCGCTGCTGGTAGAGCCGCCGTTCAAACAGGTCCTGATCCGTCAGGTGTTTCAGCCGCCGCGCCAGGATGTTCGGCGCCACGCCGAGGCTCTTCTGGAATTCGTCGAAGCGCGACAGTCCTTGGAAGGCGTCGCGCAGGATCAGGATGCTCCACCAGTCACCGACGCTGTCGAGCGCGCGTGCCGCCGGGCATTTGAAATCGCTGAAGCTTGTTCGCTGCATGGCGATGTCACTACATTAGTGACTATCATAATGCAAGTTACTATCGGGACTCGCGCTCGAAAATCCGGGCGAGCACGATGCCGGTGACGAGCATGCCGACTGCCACGAAGATCGTATCGCCTGGCGAGCCGATATAAAGCGGCCCGATATTGGCAAAGAGCAGGAAGGCGATGAGGAAATTGACCCAGCCCCAGACGACATTGGCTGTCGGCGAACCGAGCTTTGCGAATGGAGTGCGGAAGGGCCGGCCGCTGACGCCGTTGACGAAATGCGGGATGCCATCGGTCAGAAAGGCCGCGGCGATGAAATGGGCGATATAGGCGATCCAGGGCAAAGGCTTCTCCGGTGCTGCGAGTGGCATTGACGGAGGAATGTGGCCGGGAATGTTATGCCGGCAAGAGGAGGCTAAGCATGTCGCACAAAAGCGTGCAGCGGTTTTTGCGGCAACGACATGCGTAAAAACCAAGTGCTAAAGCGCGAGGCGCGACGTTGAAAGATCGCGACGCGCTTTAGAAACATAAGTGGTGCCGCAGCCCGCCGCCGAATAGCGACGGACCTGGCCGGGTCAGATCAGCATGAAATCCTTGAATTGAAGCGCCGGGGAATTGTCGAGATCGGCCACATGGATTGCCGCACCCGCGGCACTTCCATCCGCATCAAAGGATAGAATGCCGCTGGTCTGGTCGTAGATCAGTCTATCGTCAGCTTCGAGTGCTTTGGTGCCGACGACGAAATTCTCATCCGAAAATCTCGATAGGCTGAGTGCGGCGAAAATCGAATGGTCGAGTAGCAGCTTGTCGCCGGCCGCCGAGGAGAAATCCCGGATCTTGTCGATGCTCACATTGTCGGGCTTAACGTCGAAAACGAAGGAATCGGCCCCTCCGCCGCCGGTCAGAATGTCTGCGCCGGCTTTGCCGATCAGCTTGTCGTTGCCGAGTCCGCCGCTCATCTGGTCGGCCCCCTTGCCGCCGTTGAGACTGTTGCTGCCGTCGTTGCCGGTCAGCACGTTGGACGTGTTGTTGCCCGTCGCGCTGAGATTGGCCGTTCCGGTCAAGGCAAGGTTTTCGATCGTTCCCGATGTATGCGCCTGATCGACCAGGCTGAAGGAGATTGCCGACCGGACGCTGTCCTTGCCGGATCCACTGGCTTCATCGGCAAAGTCGCCTTTATTGTCGATCACATAGGTGTCGTTGCCGCCGTGCCCCGACATGCGGTCGGCACCAGTGCTTCCGTCAAGAATATTGTTGCCGGAATTGCCGGTGAGAACATTCGCCAGGCCATTCCCGGTGCCGTTCAGATTGGCGGTGCCGGTCAGTGTCAGATTCTCGATGTTTCCGATCGTATGCGCCGTATCCTTGAGGCTGAAGCTGATCGACGACATGACGGTATCCGTCCCGCCGCCCCGGCTTTCGTCGACGATTTGAGCGGAGTTGCTTACGGTGAATATGTCGTTGCCGGTGCCGCCATAGATATGGTTGGTTGCCGGCGGCGGCGTGCTGGTGATGCCGCCTTCGATGTCGATGATTACGGGATGATCGACGACATTAGCCGTCAGGGACGAGACGTTGCTGAGGCTTTTGATCGCCGTCGTCCCGGTCAGCGGGTCGAAGACCTTCACGGAGCCGAAGGCGGCGCCGAGATTGACTTTGACGGCTGTATTTGCAGCCTGAATGGCCGTATCGGTGGACTGGTTCCAGATATCGGGCTCGTTCCAGAGGATGATCTGGTAGCTTCCGTCCGATTTTTCCGCAAGCAGGCTGCGGGCCGAGGACGGCAGCCCGTCGATCGAATAGTTGAGCGCTCCGGCGCTGAAGCTCGCCTTCTGAGCGCCGTCATCCGCAAGGATTTCGGTCAGATTGTGGATCGCCGTCGCAGCCGGCTTGGCCGAATAGTCGAGATGAAAAAGGCCGAAATGCTTTTCCTGATTGGTGCCCTGCGGATCGGAATAGGCGTCTAGCAATTCGTAGATGAACGTGTTTTTCGATCCGAGTGCCGCGCCGTCCATCAGCGTATTGAGCAGGAGCTTGGCCTGCGTCGCTTCGTTGACGCCTTCCCAGCCGCCATTGGTGTCGGCGGTCAGCGACGTATGGTAACCGGTCTCGGTGATCGCAAGCGGCTTGCCCGGATCGGCAGCGCGCTGAACGCCGGATTCTCGGGAAAGCCATGAATATGGCTGGTCGCCATCCTTCGCATAGGTGTGGATCGTCGTGTAGTCGGACGCGGAAGCGACCGTATATCCGGTAAGGCTGAGGACCGGGATGTCCTTCAGCAACGGATCGGCGTTGACGGCGGCAGACAGGTCCCTCTGATAGGCGACCGCTGCGGCCTGGCCGCTCAGGCCGTGATAGCTGACCGGCCAGTTATTGACTTCGTTCGGGCCTTCGATGCCGACGACCGATCCGGGATGGGCCTGCACGAAATCATGCAGCCGCTGGACCACGGTGGCGGGGTCGACTTCCCGCTGCGCGCTGAAGACGAATTGCACGCCGGCCTTGGCCGCGTCGCCGAGATGCGTTTGGCCGTTGGGATCGGAAGCGGAGTTGGGGGCGTGATCGCGGACTGTATCAAGGCCAAGATAGTCGAGTGCTTTAACAACTTCTCCGACATTGGAATATTTTCCGTCGGTGTAGTCGATATGCGTATCAATTCCAAAGGAGCGAATAATATCGTTTATTCTAACGGCTTGAGCCATAAGTTATTCTCCCGGTTTACGAGGGAATTGGCGATGGGAATGAATCCCCATTTGTTGAAACCAATTCGATTTAATACACGAGGAGGGTCGTGCGGCGATGACTCGTTATCCATGATATATTGTCCCGAATGTGGCTCGCTTCGGATTGTATTTATTATGAAATCTGCGCTTGCATTTTTTCGTCCGGCCGGTTGATCATGCCCGAGTGGGACGGCCCATAGGCAGAGTCCGGTGAAATCCGACATGGTTTTGGAGGATCCGATGACCGTCGATGTTCAATTCCGGTTTCGCAGCGGCTTGCCATCGATGGCGTTCGGCGATGTCCGTCTCTGCGGCAGTTGGGACGAGCAAGGCCGCGTCTCGCATGAGTGGACATCTGTTTCGATGCGGCCTTCCCGTGATGAGGATGGTTATGATGTCTTCGTCGCCGATGTATCGTTTCCCGACGCCGGGATCGGCACGCATTTCCGCTGGGGGGTCGAGCTGGATCGGCCTGATGCTTCCGGCCTATGGGCGATCGCCGCCGAATTGGACGACGAGGTCTCGACGCGTCGCGAACGCTCCTTCGACCTCCACTCGGACCTGGCGCCGCAGACCTATTATCTGACGTGGATCGGCCGTCTGGGGGCGAATCGAACTGAGCGGCGCAACAGTGCCGACGGCATTCGCTTCGCGGTCTGGGCGCCGAACGCCAGGGCGGTTTCGCTTGTCCTGGCCGATCCGGCCATCGGCTACATCGCCGACGACGGCACCGGTGCAGTCGCAACCATCGCGATGCGCAAGACCGTCGACGGCTTCTGGACCGTCGAAACCGGCGATGATGACGGCCTTGCCGATTTCGACGGCATGGTCGGCACCCCCTATATGTACCGCATCACGAAGGATGACGGATCGCTCGTCTACCGCACGGATATCTGGTCGCTCATGCAGATCGGCGCGGGGGACTTCGATCCGGATGGGGCGGTCTATCACGGATCGCCGGCGTCATTGGACGGACCGCAGAGCTGTTCGGTCGTCTGCGACCCGAAGCGGGTGGTACTGCCATCGGGAGAGGAGCTTACCGCCGAGGACTTCTGGGCCGACGAATTCGCCGGCGGCCAAAAGATTCCCGATCGGCTCGAGGATCTGGTGATCTATGAACTGCATGTCGGCGCCCTCGGTTTCGGCAAGCCCGCGCCCGGTACGCTCGATGATGCCGTCGCCTTCGTCGAACATCTCGCAGCGCTCGGCGTCAACGCGGTGGAACTGCTGCCGATTGCGGAATTCGAGACCCGGGCCAACTGGGGCTACGGCACCTCGCATTTCTTTGCCGCCGATCAAGGGGCCGGCGGCACCGACCGGCTGAAGATGTTCATCAAGACCTGCCACCAGCGCGGCATCGCCGTCATCCTCGATGTCTGTTACAACCACTTCGATCCGGATGGCGAGCGGGCGCAATGGGCCTATGATTCCAACGATCACACCCGCAATATCTACTATTGGTACGAGGGACGGCCCGGCGATTACGCCGATCCCACGGGCGGCTACATCGACAACATCTCGACGGGATGGGCGCCGCGCTTCCATGAGGAAGCCGTGCGCCAGCTTTTCATCTCCAGCGCCGCCTTTTTCGTCTCCGTCTGCCATATCGATGGTTTCCGGCTCGATCAGACGAGTTCGATCCATCAATATCCGGTTCTGCATGCCGATGGCCGGCGCGCCGATCGGGCCGCCGCCTTCGGCGCCAAATTCCTGAAGCAATGGACCCGCACGATGCGGCTCATCAAGCCGCAGCTTTTCCTGACGGCCGAGGATTATTCGGACTGGTCGGCGATGACCGAGCCAAGCCTGACCGGCGACGGGCTCGGCTTCGATGCGACCTGGTATGGTGACTTTCATCACAATCTCGTCGAATATCACGGCGGTGCGCAGGCGCAGCTGTTGAAGAATGCCGGCTTCGGGGACCAGCGGGCGCTGACCATGTCGTCTCTTGCCGGCGCTTTGCAGACAAGCGCGCACTCCAAGGTAGTCTATAACCAGTCGCACGACGATTGCGGCAATCGTGAAGGATCGGCGCGAACCGCTGTGATCGCGGTCAATTTCGCGCCTGTTGTCGGTGAGACCAGGACGTGGGCGGAGGCGAGATCGAGGTTCGCGGCGGCGATGACGCTGCTATCGCCGGGGACGCCGATGTTTTTCATGGGCGAGGAAATCGGTGCCCTGAAGCCCTATCGCTACAATGATTTCCTCGCCAACCGGGAGAATATTCTCGGCGCAGCCGATGGCCACGGGGCAGGGATGATCAGCTGCTATCGCGATCTGATAGCGCTCAGTGTCGGAGAGGCAGCCATTCGCTCGCGCAACATCGCCATTCCCCTGGTTCACGACGAAAATCGGGTGATCGCCTTTCATCGCTGGAACGACGGCGAGGATTTCCTCGTCGTGGGCTCGCTGAACGATGCTCCCTTCGAACACGGCTACCGGTTGCACAGCGACCGCTTGGGAGATGACCTCTGGGAGGAGGTCTTCAACAGCGATTCTCGCAGATATGGCGGCTGGAACGTCGGCAACGGCGGCGGAAGGCTCCGAGCCACGGCGGGAGTGCTCGATCCCGTGCTGCCGGCGTCAGGCGTTCTGGTCTTTCGCAGGCTGTGACAAGTGCACGCCGGCAACGGTCAAGCAAAGCCGAGCGGCAGATTTTCCAGTTTCCTGTCATTGCCGTAGTCGCGCTCATGCGGCGAGCGACGACGGCCGTCGCGGCGAACGGAAAGATCGATCCGGTTTTCGGCGAAGATCCCATCGGGCCAGGTGCCGGTGTCATGGCAATCGGCGTCGATTTTGGGGGCAAGGATTTTCAGGATCATTGGGGTTCCTCCACGGCGCAGCATCAACACTCGGAAAGGCCGCTTCGTTCCATTTATAAAACCCGAATTATTAATAAATTAACCATAATCGCCAGGCGAGAACCAGTCATCGCCTGACGTTGACCTGACGTTGAAATGATTGGCCCATGGAACTCCGGATGTTGATCGCCGTTGATGTCAATGAACACAGGAGGTTCCGATGCAGTTGATCGATACGCGAGTGACACAGGCCGGCGACATCTTCACCGTCGAATTCTTGGGCGAAGGCGGAGAATCGATTTCCGTCAAAATCGACAACTCCCATGGCGAGCTTGATGATGCGACGGCGGTCGACCACGCCAAGGTCATGATGGTTCAGCTGACCAGCTTTGCCGGCGGCGAGCCGGACGGCAGCATCAACCGTTACGATGCCTTGAGCAACGGCAATTTTGACGAAGGCAGCAAGGGTCTGATCGGCCAGCCGAGCGCGCGTTCGGCTGGGGACAGCGAGACGCTGGAGGAGGAGTTGAACGAGGGCCTTGAAGACAGCTTCCCTGCAAGCGACCCTGTCTCGGCAACGGTATCGTCCATCCCAGCCAACGCACCACGGCATTGATTTCACCGCAATCTCAATCCCAAATGTTGGCCAAGGCTGCCCCGGTTCCTGCGGGCAGCTTTTTCTTGCATGACAAATTGATGTCAAAACTGAAAAACAGCTGAAAACAGCAGATGTCTGATTGACATGGGAGCCTTCTAGAGAGGGCCCGAGAAGGAAGCGCGGGTGACGCGCTTCCGACGTCTCGGAGATGCGCCCATGAAGATGATTCAGACATGAAAATCATTCAGATCACCGACACCCATTTCAGTCCCGACAAGCCGCATTTCAACGGCAACTGGGCGCCGCTTCTGAGCTGGATCGAAGAGACCGGCGCCGACCTGATCGTCCATACCGGCGATCTCACCGTCGACGGCGCCGACAAGGACGCCGACATCACCTTCTCGATGGACCTGATGCGCCAGGTGTCGATCCCGATGCTGATCGTCCCCGGTAATCACGATGTCGGCCATCTCCAAGGATCGGACCAGCCGGTCAATGCCGAGCGGCTCGCCCGCTGGCGCTGCCTTGCTGGCCCCGACCGTTGGCTGGAGGATACGGCCGGCTGGCGCCTCATCGGCTTGAACGCGCTGCTTCTCGGCCATGAGGATGACGAGGAGGAGGCCCAGTTCGAATGGCTCGATCAGGCGCTTTCCGACAGGGCAGGGCGGCGCGTGGCGCTGTTTGCACACAAGCCGCTGTTCGTCGATGCGCCCGACGAGGGCGATACCGGCTATTGGAGCGTTCGCCCGGTCCAGCGCCGGCGGCTCTATGATCTCATCGCTTCCCATGACGTGGCACTGTTTGCGAGCGGCCATCTCCACTGGGCTTGGCAGGGGCGCTTTAACAACACCCAGCTGACATGGGGTCCATCGGCCGCCTTCATCATCGACAAGATGGAGCGGGAGATGCCGGGTGAACGTCTGATCGGCGCCGTCATCCATGAGTTCGATACTTCAGTCGAAAGCACGATTGTCGCCGTTCCCGGCATGACCGCCCATGTGCTCGACGACGTCGTTCATGAGGTCTATCCCCAGGCGGTCAAGCAGCGGGAACCGGTCGAATGAGCGCGCTCTCGCTTCGCGGCATCACCAAGGCTTTCGCCGGCAACCAGATCCTCGATGGCGTCAGCCTGGATATTGCGGCCGGCGAATTCATCGCGCTAGTCGGCCCCTCCGGCTGCGGCAAGAGCACGCTGCTGCGCGTTCTGGCTGGCCTCGACCATGCCGACCGCGGCGAGATCCTGATCGGCGGGCGCGACATGTCCGGCGTCGCAGCCGCCGACCGCAACATCGCCATGGTCTTTCAGTCCTACGCGCTCTATCCGCATCTGACGGCGTCTGAGAATATCGCCGTGCCTCTGGCGATGCGCCGGCTGTCGAGGATGCAGCGGCTGCCCTTCATCGGCTCGCTGATGCCCGGCCAGCGCGCCACCCGCGTGAAGATCGCCCGCGACGTCAGGGAGATGGCGACGTCGCTGAAGATCGACCACCTTCTCGACCGCAAGCCCGGCCAGATGTCCGGCGGCCAGCGTCAGCGCGTGGCGCTTGCCCGCGCCATGGTGCGCCAGCCGAACATCTTCCTGATGGACGAGCCGCTGTCCAACCTCGACGCCAATCTGCGCGTCCACGCCCGCGGCGAGATCGTCGACCTGCATCGCCGAGCCGGCGTGCCGACGCTCTATGTCACCCACGATCAGGCGGAAGCGCTGTCGATGGCCGACCGTGTCGCTGTGATGATGGGCGGAAAATTGCTGCAGATAGCAAGCCCCGAAGTCATCTACGACGATCCCGCCCATATCGAAGTCGCCCGCTTCATCGGCCAGCCGCGCATCAATCTGCTGCCGGCCTTTGCCGAAGGCGGCGTCATTCTCTGCGGCGGCCTGCGGCTTATGCTCGACAATGCGCCGGACAGGAAGATGCCGGTCACGATCGCCATTCGCCCCGAATTCGTCTTTCTGTCCAGGAGCCGGCATGATGGACTTGCCGCCCGGATCGAACGCGTCGAATTCCTGGGCTCCGAAGTCATCCTCCATTGCCGGCTCGAAGCGATCAGCGAGACCATCATCGCCAAGGTTCAACCGTCCGAAGCCGCAGGCCTTGCCGCCGGTGATGCCGTCGGGCTGCGGCTCTCGCCCGGCCGGACGCTGATCTTTGCCGAGGATGGCAGCCGGCTGGCCGGCAGCGTTGCCACGGGTGATGCCGGGCTCACCGCAGGTGATGCCGGGCTCGGCTCTGCCGATGCCGGGCTCGGCTCTGCCGATGCCGGGCTCGGCTCCGCCGATGCCGGGCTGATGGCGGGCCACTCTCAATGGGAGAGGGCGCATGGCTAGCGTCGTCTCGATGGCTGCGCCGCATGATTCCGCCGCTGCGCATCGGCGCAGCGAGGCCCAGATCGCCTGGATGCTGGTGCTGCCGGCGATGATCCTGCTGTTCCTCTTCGTGCTCTTGCCGGTTGCATCTGTGATCGTGCTCGGCTTCACCGATTTCGAACTCGGCTTCGGCAAGTTCCGTTTCGTCGGCTTCGAGAATTATGCGCACCTGATCACCGACCGCACCTTTCGCAAGTCGCTGTGGAATACGACGGTCTATACGGCGATCGTCGCCCCCGTCTCGATCCTTCTCGGCCTCGGCATTGCCATGCTGATCGAGAGCGAAACCGCGGCGCGCAGCTTCTTCCGCACCGCCTATTTCCTGCCGGTCGCCTCGCTGATCGTCGCCATGGCGACCGTCTGGCAATATATGTTCCACCCCACAATCGGCCCGATCAATGCGCTGCTGGCCCTTGTCGGGCTTCCCGGTCCGAACTGGTTGGGCAGCTCCGGCACCGTGCTTTACAGCCTCTCGATCATCGGCGTCTGGCAATCGGCCGGCTTCAACATGGTGCTGTTCCTGGCCGGACTGACGGCGATCCCGCGTGAGCTTTACGCCGCCGCCGAAGTGGATGGCGCCAGATCCTCCTTCGACCGCTTCCTGCTGGTGACCTGGCCGATGCTCGGGCCGACGACGCTCTTCGTCATCACCATCAGCATCACCAATGCGGTCAAGGTCTTTGAGACGGTCAAGACCCTGACCGACGGCGGCCCCAACAAGGCGTCGGAAGTGCTGCTCTTTACCATCTACCAGGAAGGCTTCGTCTATCTGCGCGTTGGGTATGCCTCGGCGATGACGGTGGTCTTCCTGCTGATCCTGGTGGTGCTGATGTTCCTGCAGTATCGCGTCCTCGATCGCCGGGTGCATTACACATGATGACCAGCGCTTTTTCCCTCGGCAGGATCATCCGCCTGACCCTGCTCTCACTGGGCGCGATCGTCTTTCTGTCGCCCTACGCCTTCATGATCTCGACGGCTGGCAAGGCACAGAGCGATATCTTCACCTCGTCGCTATCGCTCATCCCGGCGCATCTCACCTATGTCGAGAATTTTGCCAAGGCTTTGAGCCGGGTGCCGATGGCGCGGCTCTTGTGGAACGGCGTCGTCGTCTGCGGGCTGATCTTCTTCTTCCAGGTGCTGGTGGCGATCCCCTGCGCCTACGCCATGGCGAAGCTGCGCTTTGGTGCCGCCCGCGCCATGATGGTGCTGGTCATGCTCGGCCTGCTGGTGCCGATCCATGCGACCGCGCTGCCGCTCTATGTCGCCTTCGACCGCGCTTCGCTGCTCAACAGCTATGCCGCCCTGGTCGCGCCCTTCACCATTTCGGTCTTCGCGATCTTCATGTTCCTGCAGTTCTTCCGCGCCATGCCGGATGATCTCATCCATGCCGCCCGTCTCGACGGCATGTCGGAAATCGGGATCGTTGCCCGCGTCATCGTGCCGAATGCCTGGCCGGCGGTCACCGCCTTTGCCATCTTCTCGGTCGTTGCCCATTGGAACGATCTCTACTGGCCGCTGATCGTCATCAGCAAGCAGGACTACGCCACGCCGCCGCTGGGCCTGATGTATTTCCGCGCCGCAGAGGCCGGCGACGACTACGGCGCACTGATGGCGGCGACCCTCATGATTACCCTTCCCCTCGTCGCCGCCTTCCTGCTTGCGCAGAAGCGTTTCGTCGAGGGCATCACCATGACCGGACTCAAAGGCTGACCGGTTTCAACCCAGGAGAACGAGCGATGAAACATATCACCCAGATTCTCGCCGCAGCGGCCGTATCCTTGGCAATCGCGCTTCCCGCGCATGCCGAGACGACGCTGACGGTTCACTACCCGATGCCGGGCTTCTTCAAGGACGTGATGGACACGATCTCGAAGAAATTCATGGTAGAAAACCCCGATATCAAGATCCAGTTCGCCAGCCCCTCGGCCACCTATGAAGAAGGCATCCAGACGATCCTTCGTCAGGTCGGCACCAGCGAAATGCCCGATATCACCTTCATCGGCCTCAACCGCCTGCGCATGCTTGACGAACGCGACGTCGCCGTCGACCTCGGTCCGCTCGTCAAGAAGGACGGCAACATGGCCGAGCAAGGCTTCTCCGACACGATCCTCAAGCTCGCCCAAGTCAAGGGCAAGCAGGTGGGGCTGGCTTTCGCGACCTCCAACCCGATCATGTATTACAACGCCGATCTCGTGAAGGCGGCTGGCGGTAACCCCGACAATCCGCCGAAGACCTGGGATGAGGTCATCGCGCTCGGCGGCAAGATCAAGGCGCTCGGCAACGGTGTCGACGGCATCGATTTCCGCTGGCAGGGCGACGACTGGATGTTTTCGGCTCTCCTCTTCGGCGCCGGCGGCAAGATGCTGAGCGATGACGAAAGCAAGGTTGCCTTCAACGGTCCGGAAGGTCAGAAGGCCGTCGAAGTCCTGCATCGCTTGGTCACCGAGGGCGGCATGCCTGTCTTCACCAAGCCCGCAGGCGAACAGGCTTTCGCAGCCGGCAAGGTCGGTTTCGAATTCCAGACGACGGGCGCGCTGCGCAACACGATCAAGAATGTCGGCAACAAGTTCGATCTGCGCACTGCCAGGATCCCGCTGATCGACTCGGTGAACGGCCGCCTGCCGACGGGCGGCAACGCCGTCGTCATCCTGACGCATGACGCCGCCAAGCAGGATGCTGCCTGGAAGTTCGCTAAATTCGCCGCCGGCCCCTACGGTGCTTCCGTCGTCGTGCCTGGCACCGGTTATGTTCCGAACAATGAGCTTGCCGCGAAGTCACCCGAATATCTCGGCGATTTCTACAAGCAGAACCCGCTGTTCCAGGCCGGCCTCAGCCAGATGCCGGTGATGATCCCCTGGTATGCCTTCCCCGGCTCGAACGGCGTCAAGGTCACGCAGACGATCGTCGACAACCTGTCGCGCATCGTCGACCAGTCGGCCGAGCCGAAGGAAGCGCTCGACGACGCGGCCGCTGACGTCGAGGACATGCTGCCGCGCAGCTGATCTCCTTTCTCACCGGGCATAGGGCAGGGGTCGCCATGCCGAGCGCGTGGCGGCCTCTTCTTTTCCCTAGCTTCTCAGATGGCGCGCACCGTGCCGCCGCGGCGTAGCGTATAGGCGACGTCGAGATGACGGGCAGGGGCGGCATTCTCCGCCATGTCGAGGAGCAGCGAGGCGGCCGTCGCCCCCATGCTGGCATCCGGCATTTCGATCGTCGTCAGCGGCGGATCGATCAGCCGGCCGATGGCGATGCCGTCGAAGCCGGCGACCGAAACATCGCCCGGCACCGAGAGCCCTTCGCGCTTCAGCGCGCCGATGACGCCGAGCGCCAGAAGATCGTTCGAGGCGATGATCGCCGTCGGCGCAAGCGAGGTCATCGCCATGCCGAGATCGAGTTGGTCAAAACCGTTGACGAAGGGGATCTGCATCACATCGAGCGGTGCAAGCCCGCTCTCGGCCATGGCGTCGAGATAACCCTGGTAGCGAAGCAGCGCGCGATCGGAGGCAGCGAAATTGCCGGAAAGAAACAGAATGCGGCGATGACCCATGCCGATCAGGAACGCCGTGATCTCGCGGCCGGCGCCGCGATTGTCGGCGGTGACAGCCGCCGGAAATTGCGCCGTCGGCAGGTTGTTGAGCAGCACGGTCGGCGGCAGCCTGGCAAGCAGCGCCTGGCTGGTCGAGGGATCGCAGACGGTGAGGATCAGCCCGGTCGGCCGGTCGTTCAGGAGGGCGGCGACGGCATCGGCCTCGCGCGCCGGATCGTAGTTCGACTGGGCGATCAAGACGCCGTGGCCGGCCACCAGCATGCGGTTCTGGATGCTCGACAACGACGAGGCAAAGACCGGATTGGTGATGCTCGGGATCAGCACGCCGACCACGGGCCTGCGGCCAAGCCTGCCGGCGGAGTGATAACCGAGTTCGGCGGCCGCACGGCGCACTTTGCGCACCATCAGGTCGCTCGCCGGTCCGTTGCGGTTGAGAACACGGCTTGCGGTCGCCAGCGAGCAGCCTGCCCGGAATGCGACCTGCTCCAACGTCGCCATGAAAGCGCCTCCTGGTAACCTCATCAAGGCGCAATCCTTTAAGTGGGTTCAATGACATTGGTCTGACGCTTGGCCGGAATTGTCTCCTTCTTATCCATTCGCGCACATGGACGTTGATGCGAAATGCAACCTGTGGAATAGTCGAATCGACGCTATCTACCCTTCTCCTGCTCATCACCTGGACAAGAATGTCTCACAAACAAATGGAATGCTCCACGGCGCGGTGGTTTCTCGCGGCGGTCTGCCTTGCTGCAAACTTCGCGTTGCCAGCCTATGCGGACACCCCATCCGAGCCTTGGCCGCAAACGCAAAGCGACCTGCAAGCCGAGACTGGCGTGCATTTCGGCACGCTCGCCAACGGCATGCGGTTTGCGATCATGCGCAACGTCACGCCGCCCGGACAGGCCGCGATCCGCTTTCGCATCGGCGCCGGCTCGCTCGAGGAAAACGACAACCAGCAGGGTCTGGCGCATTTTCTCGAGCACATGGCCTTCAAGGGTTCGACGCATGTCGCCGAAGGGGAGATGATCCGTATCTTGCAGCGCAAGGGCCTGGCCTTTGGACCGGACACCAACGCCCATACCTCTTATGACGAGACTGTCTATGCGCTCGATCTGCCCGAGGTCGATGCGGACACAGTTTCGACGGGCCTGATGCTGATGCGGGAAACGGCGAGCGAGCTGACCCTCGATGCCGGAGCTTTCGATCGCGAACGCGGCGTCATCCTGTCGGAAGAGCGGCTGCGCGATACACCGCAGTCTCGCGCAGCGCTCGGAATCATGAATTCGTTGCTCGCCGGCCAGCGCGCGACCATGCGCGTGCCGATCGGCAAAGCCGACATCATCAGCAATGCGCCCGTAGACCTCGTCCGTGATTATTACCGGGCCAACTACCGACCCGATCGGGCAACGTTGATCGTAGTGGGCGATATCGACCCGGCCGCCATGGAAACCGAAATCCGGCAGCGCTTCGGCGACTGGAAGGCCGTGGGGCCGGCGCCGGCAAAACCGGATCTTGGCACACTGGCGGCGAAAGGCGAAAGTGCCGAGGTGATCACTGTTCCCGGCGGCATGACGAGCATACAGGTCGCCTGGACGCGTCCCTATGACGCCGCGCCTGATACCTCTGCCAGGCGCCGCGCCGAGCTTATTGAGGATCTCGGGCTGCTGGTGCTCAAACGGCGGGTGAGCGCTATCGCCAGCAAGGCGGATGCCCCTTTCATCAGCGCGGGCGTAGGCTCCCAGGATCTCCTCGATTCCGCGCATGTCGTCCTGGTCTCGGCAAATTCCGAGGCGGACAAATGGCAGGCAGCGCTCACGGCCATCGACCAGGAACAGCGTCGTATCCAAAAATTCGGCGTTGAAAAGGCGGAGATCGATCGCGAAATCCGCGAATATCGCTTGGCTCTGCAAGCTGCCGCAGACGGAGCCGCGACGCGCGCGACCACCGACATCGCCTCGGCGCTGGCTGGCAGCGTCGACGACGATCAAGTCTTCACCTCGCCTGCCGAAGACCTCTCGCTGTTCGAGACGATAACGAAGGGCGTCACGATGGCCGAGGTCAATCAAGCCCTTCAGCGTGCTTTCTCCGGCAACGGTCCGCAGGTCGTGCTGCAGACGCCCCAATCACCGCAGGGCGGAGCCGACACGGTTCGGCAAGTCTATGACGCTTCGAATGCCATTGACGTCTCGGCGCCATCCGGTGCTGCTGACGTCGCCTGGCCCTACACCCATTTCGGCGAGCCGGGCGCAGTGGTCGAACGCCGCGCCGTCGAAGATCTTGGCTTGACCATGGTGCGCTTTTCCAATGGCGTGCGGCTGACCGTCAAGCCAACCAAACTGCGTGCCAACGAAGTGCTGGTGCGCGAAGATATCGGCCGCGGTCGGCTGGATCTGCCGCGCGACCGTTCCCTCGCGACCTGGGCATCTCCGGCCGTGGTGCTATCCGGCGTGAAGGCCATGGATTACGAGGATATACAGAAAGCGCTGACGGCCAACATCGTCGGCGTCGACTTCTCGGTCGGCGACAGCTCCTTCAGGTTCGACGGTCGGACACGGACGGAAGATCTTGCGACACAGCTGCAACTGATGACCGCTTACACCTCCGATCCAGCCTACCGCCCCGAGGCGTTCAAGCGTGTGCAGCAGGCCTATTTGAGCGGCCTCGATCAGTATGACGCGTCGCCCGGCGGCGTTGTCAGCCGCGATTTCGCAGGTCTCGTGCATTCCGGAGATCTGCGCTGGACCTTCCCCGACCGCGCGCAATTGTCCGCCGCCAAGCCGGACGATTTCGAGGCGCTGTTCCGGCCGATGGTTTCCAACGGCCCGATCGATGTCACCATCGTCGGCGACGTCACGGTGGACGAGGCGATCCGGCTGACGGCTGAAACCTTCGGCGCTTTGCCGCCGCGCCCGGAGACTGCGTCGAGCACCGATCGGGACGAGGTGCGTTTTCCGCCGGCGACCAACCAGCCCGTCTTGCAGGCCCATAGCGGCAGGGCAGACAATGCCGCCGCCGTCGTTGGAGCTCCCATCGGCGATCTGCTCTCCGATCTGCCGCGTTCCTTCACCGCCAATGTCGCCGTGCAGATTTTTCAAAACAGGCTGATCGACCAGTTTCGCATTGCAGAAGGCGCAAGCTATGCCGTGCAGGGCGACGTCGACCTGTCAAGGGAAGTCCCCGGTTACGGCTACGCCTATTTCTACGTCGAGACAGGCCCGGAAAAGGTTGCGCGCTTTTACGCCCTTGTCGACGAGATCGCCAATGATCTCAGATCGCAGGAGGTCTCGCCGGACGAGCTTGCGCGCGCCCGGGCACCCATCATCGAGACATTGAAGCATCAGCAGCAGAGCAATGAATATTGGCTCTCATATCTGCACCACGCTCAGACGGATTCGCGTCGTTTAGACCGGATACGCGATAGTCTCGGCGGCTACGACAAGGTCACCGCCGGCGATATCCGCGCGTTTTCCTCGGCCTATTTCGGCCCGGAAAGATTCTGGAAATTCGAAGTGCTGCCGGCAGCGGTACGATAGTGGTGAATACCGCTCAGGACCGGCGTTTGACCGCGCGCATATTCATCTCCGAGCGAAGAGCAAAACCCTGCGTTTTGTAGAGGGAAATGGCCGAGATATTCGATGCATAGGCATGCAGATAGGCCGTGTCGCCGCTGGATGCGATTTCGCCGGCAACGAAACGGAAGAGCAGTGTGCCGAAACCGCGCCCCTGGAAATCGGGATGGGTGCAAAGCCCGCTGAGCTCGATGAAGCCGCTCTGCCGCATCCGCTGTCCGGCCATCGCGACCAGGCGGCCGTTGCTTCTGATCCCCCAGAAGCTGCCGAGGCTCTGGGCGCGCAGCGTGAACGGCCCGGGTTTGGTCAAGGTCGCCAAGGCCAGCATGTCGGCGGCATCGGCCTCCGTCAGCGGCTCGATGCGAGAATCCGAAATTCGCCCGTGAGGCCGCTCGGCAATCATTTGCACCAACGATGCCTCGGCGATGACGGCTAGCCCCGCTGGGATGACGATCGGTCCGGCTTCAACGAGGATCATGCTCTCCTCCGACGCCGGCAGCGCCTCCAGCGCGTCGAGGCTCTCCGGCCTGTCGTCGGCAGACGCCGCGAAGGGGACGATCGACGGCGGGTATCGCCGCGCATTTTCATTGCCTTCCGCAAGATGGGAGTGCGCGCTCTCCAGCGCGCTCCAGATTGGACGGTCGAGAACATGTTTCATCGTGTTTTCTCCTTGGCGGGGCTCCGCTGTGCCAGCGGCGCCTCTGCAAGCCCGTCCTCGATGGCGGCGAGCTGTTCGAGAATCGGCCCGTCGAGATCGCCGCAGAGATCGGCGACGGCTGCCGCGACACGCGGCCAGACCGATATCTTCGAATAGTCGATGAGTTCCTGGCCCTTGTCGGTCAGCGAGACCAATCGGCGGCGCTGATCATCCGGCGCCGGCTGCATGTCGACGAAACCGAGTTCGAGAAGCTGGCCGGTGGTCCTCGTGGCGCCCGGCTGGGTAATGCCCACTGCCTGCGCCAGCTCGCCGACCGTCAGCGGGCCGGCCCGGTCGATCGCCGCCAGGAATGGGTATTGGCCCGCCTGGATGCCAAGGCCGATCTCGTCGATGATCTGCTGCGTATCTGCCTGCAACCTCTCGCCGATGCGCCGCAGACGGCTGCCCATGCACAGAAACCCGAGCGTTCGGACCACATCCTCGACCATGCCATTCCCCCATTTGTATCGATGGTTATATAACGTGTTATATATTTGCTCAACCTGCTAAATTGAGTGCAGGTGATCCATCACAAAACCGGGCTGCTTGTGAGACGCCAAGCCCGCATTTGTGTCAAACCCAGTGGCTCGCTCAGCCCCGTCGCCTTTCCGCGATCAGAAGCACCGCCAGTATGCAGCTGAGCAGAGCGAGGGACGATGGCAGCCCCTGATGGCCAATCAGTTGCATCGCCAGTCCTGTCGCGGGCGAGCCCACGATGCCGCCGATGCCCCATACCAAGGCGAAGGCGGCGTTACCGGCGATCAAGGCCTGGCCAGTGAAACGCTCGCCGAGCTGGATCAGCGACAGGGTATAGATCCCGAACGAGACGCCGCCCCAGGTGAAAACCAGCGGCCAGATGAGCCACGCATCGAAGACGAGCGGCAGCAAGAGGCAACTGGCCAGGCAAGTCAGGACGCAAAGCAACATGGTCCGTGTCGACCCGAACCGCTCGGCCACGCGCCCGAGCAGGATCTGCAGCGCGGCATTGCCTGCGATGAAGCAGGTGATCAGCGAAGCGATACGCTCCTCGCCGCTGCCCAGGGCGGCGCCATAGACCGCAAACAGCGAAAGCAGGATCTGCTCGAAGGCGGCGGCCGCGAAAACCGCAAACAACAGCAGCGGTGCCAGTGCGAAGAAGCCGCCGACGGATGTTGCCTTGCCTTCCACAGGCGTGGTGGGCAGGCGCGGGGCGACCGCAAGCACGATCAGGCCGCAGAGGAGGAAGGCGGCGATGCCGATAATGAAGGGCGGCCAACCCTCAGTGCCGGCGAGGCCGAGCGACAGCGGGCCAATGGCGAAGCCACCCGAAACGATCGATGAATAGAGGCCCATGATGCGGCCTCGGCGTGGTGCTGGCGTGATGGAGATCAGCCAGGTTTCGCTGATCACGTAGAGCGGATTGGCGAAGAAGCCGAGCAGGAAGCGCAGCGGTATCCAGGCCCAGACGTCCTGTTTCCAGGCGATCGCGATCAGCGTGAGGGCGGCGAGGATCGAACACAGGATCGCCAGCCGCGCTCCGCCCACGCGCCGCGAAAGCGCCGGAATGAAGGGGGCCGACACAATGAAACCCAGCGGCGTCATCGCCGCCGACAGGCCAATCAGCCCGGATGTCGTTCCCTGTCGCTCCAGGATAAAACTGAGCAGCGGATAGGTCAGTCCCTGGGCCACGGCGAACACCGTGACGGTGGCGATAATGCCCGTCATCGCCGCCCATGGAATGCGGTCCGCGTGCGGTGATGTGATGCTTTCGGCAGTCATGCAGATTATCCTCGTCAGACCATAGGCTTTGAGGCTCCGGGAGCCTCGACGTCAAAGAGGATGAATTCTGCAGGACAGAGGGGAGCGTCGTACTTAAGTTTTTCCAAAAAGTTCTCAAAAACGTCCAAAGGGATTAAACAGGTCAGCGCCCAATTTCATCCCAACCGTAAACCCTCAGCACGACAGTTTCAGCCAGACATCATCAGGACCATCAGGAAATGACAGCTCCGCTTTCCTTTCTCGGCCTTCCCGATCGCCTCCCCAATGGACGTTTGCCCCGTGCGGTGATCTTTGCAGCCGCCCATGGCAGCACCTATCCCGGCAAGAACAGCAGCGGCTACGCCCTGGCCGCTGGTGCCATCCGCGCGGCGAGCCAGGACGATGCACCACTCCTTGAGCACTGGGATTTCGATCTCGGCGGCCCGCTGTTCGACGGCGGGCCGGTCTCATGCATCGATGCCGGCGACATCCAGACCATCCTGCATGACAATCCCGGCAACCGGGGCCGTATCGAGGCGAAGACGCGCGAGGTGCTGGCTTTGCAGGCGGTACCGATCCTGCTCGGTGGCGACTGTTCCGTGACCATTCCCTTCCTTGCCGGCTTTGCCGATCAAGGGCCTGTCTGGGTCCTGCAGATCGATGCCCATATCGACTGGCGCGACGAAGTGCATGGTGAACGCTACGGCTATTCAAGTCCGATGCGTCGGGCAAGCGAGATGCCGCATGTCGCCGGCATGGTGCAGGTCGGCCTGCGCAGCGTCGGCAGTGCGCGCCTCGCCGACATCGAGGCGGCGCAGCGCTATGGCAGCCGCTTCGTGACCGCCCGCGAGATCCACGCTCGAGGCGTCGAGGCCGCTCTTCAGTATATTCCGGAAGGAGCCCGGGTCGTCGTCACCCTCGATTGTGACAGCATCGATCCCAGTATCATGCCGGGCGTGGCGGCGCGTACCGCTGGCGGCCTCACTTATACGGAGGTGATCGATCTGATTGCCGGCCTCGGCAAGCGGGCTGAGATTGCGGGATTCGACCTTGTCGAACTCTATCCTCCTGCAGACGTTGATGGTCTGTCAGCCCTGACCGCCGCGCGCCTTCTGGTCAATGTCATCGGCGCCATCGTCCGGCAGGATTGAAATCCTGCTTCCTCTAGCAGCAGGCCGTGCATTCGTTGCGTTTTGGATTCTAGGCAACCTTGCCCAGACGCGGTTCCGTCCCCGCCAGCAGTCGCCGAATGTTGGCGCGATGGCGCACAATCACGTAAATGCCGCCTGTGATCACCAGTAGCCGATAAGGCAGCGGCTGCTCCAAGCCGCAGACGAGAGCGATGGCCGTTAATGCCGCCAGCATCGAACTCAGGGAAACAATCCGGAACGCCGTCAACGCAACTCCAAAAACCATCGCAGCACCTAAACCTATGGGCCATGACATCGCCAGCAACACGCCGAGTCCCGTTGCAGCCGACTTGCCCCCTGTTAAATTCAGCCAAACCGAACGGCCATGCCCTAACAACACGGCAAGTCCCGCCAGGCAAACAGCCCAAGGCATCGAGTTTTGCAGATCAAGCGCCGTCGGTGGCGTGTCCGAAGAGACTGTCGAGAACCAAGGATAAAACCAGCGGGCAAAGATAACTGCTCCGACACCTTTCAGCACATCGATCAGGAGCACCGCCAATGCAGGCCATTTGCCGAGCGTTCGCAATACGTTCGTTGCTCCTGTGGATTTGGAGCCATGCTCTCGAATGTCGATGCCCTTGAGCATTTTGCCCGCCAGATAGCCCGTGGGTGTGGAACCAAGGAGATAAGCGATCGCCAATCCAACCGCAGCCGCTATCCAAAAAACCATGGAAGTCACCTCGACGCTCTATTTTTCAGCGAGTTATTGATGGTCGTTATCGTCGTCAGCCCCGGAATACACCGCTCGCGTCCTTGATGCCATGGTGGCTTAAGCGGACGAATAGTTCCATCCAAGCTTTAAAGTCTCTAGGATGCCCCATGGGATCGCGCTTTGCCTTTGGTCCGTTCGTGCTTGATCCGGGGGCGGGAACGCTCCTTCGGAACGACGATCCCGTTGCCGTTGGCCATCGCGGGGTAAAGCTGCTTGAAGCACTTGTCAGGCGGCCCGGCGAAATCTTGGGGAAGGCCGAATTGATGGATGCGGCGTGGCCGGGCAGGGCGGTCGAGGAAGGCAATCTCACTGTCCAGATCGCGCAGTTGCGCAAGCTGCTCGGCCCGGCCGCCGATGGCGGTGAATGGATCGCCACGGTGCCGCGCGTCGGCTACCGCTTTGCAGGCGCCATCAATCATCTCGGCGGCGTGAAGCGAACACCTCTGCCGCTGCCCGACAAGCCATCGATCGCTGTGCTGCCCTTCGTCAATATCAGCAACGATCCCGAGCAGGAATCCTTTGCGGATGGGCTGACCGAAGACCTGATCACTGATCTCTCCAGGATGCCGGGCCTGTTCGTCATCGCCCGCAACTCGGCCTTTGCCTACAAGGGAAGGGCGATGGACGTGCGCGCCATCGCCGAGGAGCTCGGGGTGCGCTACCTGCTGGAGGGGAGCGCCAGACGCGCCGCAGGGCAGGTGCGGATCAACGCCCAGTTGGTCGACGCGGTCAGCGGCGATCATCTGTGGGCCGAACGCTTCGACCGCAGCCTGGACGATATCTTTGCCGTTCAGGACGAGGTCACCGGCAAGATCGTCGAGGCGCTGCTCGGCCGTCTGCGCGCGCCGCCGCCGCGCAACCGACCGAAGAACCTCGAGGCTTACGATCTCTGTGTGCGGGCGCGCAGGCTGATGGATGATTCACCGCAGACGGCGCGGGAAGCGCATCTGATGCTGACGCGTGCGATCTCGCTCGATCCGGACTATGCCGAGGCCTATCGCTGGCTCGCCATCAACCACTGGATGGGAGAGGTCCACAGCGGCGGACCAACGCAACCGACCCGCAGCCTTGCCTTGGAACTGGCACGCAAGGCTGTCGCAATCGACCCCAACGATGCTGGCTGTCGTTGGATCCTGGCCTACCTGTTGGCCTATGAGCGCAGCTTCGACGAGGCGGATGCGGAGTTCGCCAAGGCGATCGAGCTCGATCCCAACGAGGCCGACACCTTTGCGGCGCTGTCCGACATCGCGGTTCTCGCCGGGCGGATCGGGGAGGGGCGTGAGCACATCGCCAAGGCCTTTCGGCTGAACCCGTTTCCGGCAAGCTGGTATTATCTGACGCTCGGCCAGGCGCAATATGCCGCCGGTGAGTACGAATCTGCCGTCGAGACGCTGCGCCGGGACGAGACCTATCGGACGAGCTCACGCCGTTTCCTGGCGGCAAGCCTTGCCCAGCTCGGCCGGCTCGACGAGGCGCGCGCCGAGGTCGAACTGTTCCTCGTCGCCAACCCGAATTTTTCAACCCGCCACTGGGCGGCGACCGAGCCCTTCCGCGACGCCCGGACGCTTGCACATTTCATCGACGGCTACCGCAAGGCCGGTCTTCCGGAGTGACGCCGCGTGACGCAAACACGGCCGGCCAGCCATGCGAATATTCGCGTGGTCTCCTCGGATATGATAGGATCAACATGCATTGACCACGGGAGGGGTAAATGCACCGGATGCTTCTGCTTTTGATCCTTTGCACGCAGTCCGCATCGATATCGGCGGCGTCCGAACTTGCGATCTTCCATACTGCTTCGTTCGGCAGCAGCCGGTCGATCAGCCTCAGTCTGGCAGAGGGCAGGCCCGCCCGCGATCCCACCTTCGATTTCGACGTCGTCATTGCGCTTTTGGAGTTCGACGGCGGCGGGACGGTGCTCTATCGGGACGGAGGAAGACACCAGGCGAGCGTGCGCTGCGTTTCGCCCGCCATGGTCCGGATCAATTCCGCCGACTATGCGGTCGACGTGTCGGCGCGGCCGGGGGCCGACTGGAAGCACGATCTCTGGGCGGCGCTCTGCAACAGTCCGGTTTCCTGAGCGGTCGTACGACATGGCTTGGCCGATCGAGTGCGTCAGCCCTTCCGGGGGCGGACCTCCATGAACACGTATGGCGCGGCGGTCCCCGAGGGGATCGCATAGACGTCGAAGGACGCCTGCTGGTCGTCGCCCATTCCCAACGAACCAGGAGGCATGCCGGGCACGGCCAGCCCACGGACCGGCGGCCGTTCCCGCAGCAGACGCTGGACGGCTTCGAGCGGAACGTGTCCTTCGAGGTAGTATTCCTCGACGACGGCAGTGTGGCATCCCTCCAGGTCGACAGGTACGCCCAGCCGCGCCTTGACCGCGGCAAGATCGTCGGTGTCGCGGGCGTCGACCGAAAATCCTGCGGCCGCCATCGCCTTCGACCATTCATGACAGCAGCCGCAGTTCGGATCCTTGTAGACGGTCATCTTCGCCGGCGCGACGGCGAAGGCCCTTCCGCCACAGAACGCCAGGGCTGATGCCGCCCATGCGATGAAGCTTCTCCTGTGCATCGTTTCCACTCCTCGATGTCCTGCCGCCCGGATCGAGGCCGGGCGGCAGGAGTCCCCTACTTTACTTCGGTGACGGTCAGCTTGCCATTCATGCGTTCGGCAACGAACTCGATGTTCGAACCTTCCTTCAGCTTTTCGAGCAGCGCCGGGTCCTCGACCCGGAAGACCATCGTCATCGCCGGCATGTCGAGGCCCTTCAGGTCCTCATGCTTGATGGTGACTTTCTTCGCCTTGGTGTCGACCTTGTTGACGACGCCCTTGGTGAATTCCTGGGCGAACGCACCGAAGGCTGCGCTGGCCGAAAGCAGGGCGGCAACGCCGATTTTGATCATAACAGTTTTCATGCTTATGGCTCCTTTTGCAGATTACTTGCCAGCGACGGTGACGTCGCCGTGCATGCCGGCTTCGTAGTGGCCGGGGATCAGGCAGGCGAACTTGAATTCGCCATCGGTGGTGAACTTCCAGACGATCTCGCCGGACTGGCCGGCTGGAAGGCGAATCGAGTTCGGATCGTCATGCTCCATCTCCGGGAACTTCTCCATGACCGCCTTGTGCTCGAGAATCTTGTCTTCCTGATCGAGCACAAACTCGTGGTCGACGGTTCCGGCATTCTTGATCGCGATCTTGACCGTCTGTCCCTTGCGGACATTGAAGACGGCCGGAGTAAACAGCATCTTGCCGTCCTCGGTTTCCTTCATCGTGACGCGGATTGTCTGCGTCGACTTCGCCTTGTCGCCAGGCTCGCCGATGGCCATCTTCTCGCCATGGCCGCCGGCGTGAGTGCCGGACGCGAGCGCCGGGGTTGCGAGGGCGACGAGCGCCAGTGCCAATACGTAGTTCTTCATGCGTAGATCCTTTCTTGACGTGGGAGATTGGGCCTCAGCCTTTTGTCGGCTTCGGCGTGATTTGCGTCTTTGCGTCTTTGGCCTTGGTCGCGTCCGGCAGCTCGCCGGTCCACTCCCAGGCCTGCGTTCCCGGCGGGTTTTCGTACCAGCCGGGATCGGAGTAGTCGTCCGCCGAGATGCCCTCGCGAACCTTCACGACCGAGAACATGCCGCCCATCTCGATGGGGCCGTGTGGCCCCCAGCCGGTCATCATCGGAACGGTGTTCTCGGGAATTGGCATTTCCATTTCGCCCATATCGGCCATGCCCTTGGTACCCATGGGCATGTAGTCCGGCTGCAGTTTCCTGATCTTCTCGGCGACCTTCGACTTGTCTGCACCGATGAAAGTCGGGATGTCATGACCCATGGCGTTCATCGTGTGATGGGACTTGTGGCAGTGGATCGCCCAGTCGCCGAGGTACTTGGCATCGAACTCGTAGGCGCGCATCGCGCCGACCGGAATGTCGATGCTGACCTCCGGCCACCGCGCCTCCGGCCGGACCCAGCCGCCGTCGGTGCATGTCACCTCGAAATCGTAGCCATGCATATGGATTGGATGGTTCGTCATCGTCAGGTTGCCGACACGCACCCGCACCCTGTCGTTCTTGGAAACGACGAGGGGGCTGATGTCCGGAAACACGCGGCTGTTCCAGCACCACATGTTGAAGTCGGTCATCTCCATGATCCGCGGCACGTAGGAGCCGGGATCGATGTCGTAGGCGTTGAGCAGGAAGACGAAGTCGCGATCGACGCGCATGAACTTCGGATCCTTCGGATGGATGACGAAGAAGCCCATCATGCCCATGGCCATCTGGACCATCTCGTCGGAATGCGGGTGGTACATGAAGGTGCCGGACTTCACGAGATCGAACTCGTAGACGTAGGTTTTGCCGACCGGGATGTGCGGTTGCGTCAGGCCGCCGACGCCGTCCATGCCCGACGGCAGGATCATGCCGTGCCAGTGGATCGTCGTGTGCTCCGGCAGCTTGTTGGTGACGAAGATACGGACGCGGTCGCCTTCCACCGCCTCGATCGTCGGCCCCGGAGACTGGCCGTTATAGCCCCAGAGATAGGCTGTCATGCCGTCGGCCATCTCGCGCTCGACCGGCTCGGCGACGAGGTGGAACTCCTTGACGCCGTTATTCATCCGGTGGGGCAGGGTCCAGCCGTTGAGGGTGACGACCGGCTGGTAGTCTGGACCCGAGGTCGGGTGGAGCGGCGGCTGCATGTCCGCTGATTCCATTGTCGGGGCGTCAGGCAGACCCATCGCCGACGTCTTCGTCCAGGCTCCCGCCGCCAGCATGGCCGCGCTTGCACCGAACAGTTGTCTTCTGTTGAACATGGTTGTTTCCTTTCTCAATGACCGCCGCCACCGCCGCTCCCGGAAGCAGCGGCGACCTCGGTCTCTGCCGAGGCGTTCGTCGCGCCGCCGCCGTAGATGGCAGGCGCGAGATTGGCTTCGGCCAGCCAGAAGTCTCGCTTCGCGTTGACGGAGAGCAGGATGGAGTTGATCTTGTCGCGGGTGTCGGTCAGCAGCTCGAACGTGTTGGTGATCATGCCGTTGTAGGTCAGCAGGGATTCCTCCTCGACCTTGGCGCGCAGCGGCACGACGTTGTTGCGGTAGTGCCGGGCGATGTCGTAGTTCGAGCGGTAGGCCTCGTAGGCGGAGCGCGCTTCCGAGCGCACGTTGACGGCTTTCTCCGCCAGTAAGTTCGCCGCCCGCATGTATGCCACCTCGGCCTTGCGCATCCGGGCCTTGCCCGTGTCGAAGATCGGGATTGCGAACTCCAGTTCGACCTGGGGAGTCGTCCTTGTCTTCTTCTCGTCGTCCTCGATTTCCCGTTCCGTTTCGAAGCCGGTCAGGATCTCGAGGTCGGTGACGTAGCGCGTCGCTTCGGTCAGGCCATAGGACCTGGCTGTGGCTTCGAGTTCGAGCTTCGCGACCTGGAGGTCTATCCGGTTTCGGAGTGCTTCGGCTTCGATGGTGTCGCGTTTTGCGACGGACTTGGGCAGCGGCGGCAGGCTGTTCGGAACCTGATAGTCCAGCTCGGAGCCCCAGAGGCCCATCAGTCGCGTCAGCTCCTCCTTGGCGAGGCGGGCCGCCAGGCGGGCCTTCGCCGTTTCTCCGGCGATTTCGGCGACGAACACATGTTCACGTGCCTGGGCGCCCTTGGTCATCGCACCGGTCTCGCCCAGCTTCGCCGCGAGCTCCGAAGCGGCATCGGCCGTCGCCTGGGCGCGCTGGAGCTGCCCGACGTTCTCCCACGCCGCGACTGCGCCGATCCAGGCACGCCGCGTGTCGGCGGCAACCTGGAGCGTTCTCACGGCCGCGGTCAACTGCGCCTGCCGGAAGCGTGTGTCGGCGATCGCCACGTCCCTGCTCTTCGTCGCGAGCGCCAGGATGTTCGTTGTGATCATCCCCTCGATCGTCTTGAACGCTTGAAGTTCCGGAGTTCCGATCCCTGTGGTGCCGAAGGAGACTGTCGGGTTGATGAACATCGTCGACTGCCAGGCGTCAGCCGCGCTGTCGCCAAGATCGGCATAGGCGGCCTGGAGGCCTTTGTTGTTGAGCAGGGCGATCTGGACGGCCGTCTCGACGTCGAGAGGTTTCGTTCGAGCAAGCAGGCTTTTGACCTGCGCCCCCGCAGAACGGGCCTGGTTCCGGTTCTGGATCCAGACGGTCTCTTTCGCCTCGACACTGGCGGTCTTGTTGGCGACGGAAATGAAGCCCGCCTCATTGCGGGAATAGTCGTCGCCCGTGACGCAACCGCTTAGCGCCAGCGGGAATGCCAGCGCCATGATTATTCTTCTAGGCCCGATCATGAGGCATCTCCATTTGCTGGAGACTGCAGATCGTTCTGTCTGCGCCAAGGCTTGGGGTCGACGGGCTGCCTGGCTTCATAGCCCGAGATCGGCGACCGGTATGTGATGGGGCGCGCGGACGGCTGTTCGACGGCGGCGGAGGATGCCACCACGTCGGGAGGAAGCGTGGATGCGCAGCCGCCGACAAGAAGCGGCAGCCCCACCACGAAAAGCGAGGGTTTCATTATGAAGTTTCCGAATAAGAGATAACCTGTGAGCGCTCGCCTAAAAGGCACGCGACCGACGGGACCCGATCAAGCGGGTGTGTCTCTATTCAGATATTTGGGGGACGGTGGAGGGGCGGCAGTTCGCCAATGGTCGTCTGGTCGTCGACGAACTGCCGGATCGAGGTCACGACGGGTCCGCCGACGTCGGGGCCATCACAAATGATGCCAAGCCCGCCACAGAAGTCCTTGCAGCATTCCTGCTTGACGAGCTTCGACGGGCCATCGCCATCATGAGATACGTCGCCATGCGCGTGGCCATGATGGGCGGCCTCCGTCATGTCGTGGCCTTCATGGGGCGACGTCACGTCGGACACAACGGCTTTGAGATCGGGGAAGGAGGAGCCGTGCATCGCTGCGTTAGCGTTCGACAACGAGTACCCCGCCAGTGATACGACGATCACCAGCCGTATCATCACGAGCAGCTTGCTCATTGCGATTCGGTACATCTTGCCCATTCCCAACGGCCTACATGCAATGCAGCCGGATTTCAATTAAGACCTCTGTGTCACGGATGTTCGAGTCCTTTATGTGGCGCGAACATCACGTTGTGCACAAGCTAGAGCTTCCTTTGGCGCTATAATGCTACACGATCCTGGTTTTCGTCGCCAAGGCGGGCCGCTATGTCCTGCTGACGCTCGCCACGTTACAGATTTTCGGCTGACCGCTTCCGGCGCGGCAGCAGTATCCGGTCGACCGTATCGTCACGGACGACGAGCGTATGCCAGATCGCCGCGGCGAGATGCAGCGCGACCATCGCCAGGATGATCCTCGACCCGACAACGTGGTACGGCGCGATCGCGAACCAGACGTAGCTCGCGACCAATCCCATGCAGGCCTGTCCAATGATGGCGGCGTAGAAGGCGTGATGAAGCGCCGTGGCGGCTCGTCCGCTCCATGTGCCGGGCGCGCCGATCTCTGGCGGCTGAAGGATACGAAGAACCAGCCGTGCGCCCATCAGCAGTCCGATCGCCATTCCTGCATAGTTATGGAGCTGGTGCTGAACGACGTCCCAATAAGCCGGTGCCATCCCCATGTGGACGGCATGGTGGGTTCTCTCGATGCTGCCACCCGTCAGATACTGCACCGGCACCATGAGGGCGACCAGCCAGTGAAGCCCTATCTGGGCCAGTGAATAGCCACCTTTCATCGATCCTCTCCTGCCGAGGGCGCAGACTAATCGGCGGCGGTTAACGCTTCCTGATCGGCTTGGAGCATCGCGAGATGCGGCGTATCGGGGAGGGCGCCCGCCCTTTTATTGCCCCGATGAGAACGGATATCGGTAGTCGCAAGCGGCACGATCTCGGATTCGGAAAGCAGCCTTATGAGACGAACCATTTTTGCGAACATGTTCGGTTTGCTCTTCGTCGTGGGTGTGATTCTGATCATGGCAGTCTCGTCGCCGGCGACCGAGGATGTCGTAGCGCTTCGGCAGGCCGACATGAAGGCCATGGCCGCGGCGGTTAAGACCATCTCCGGCATGTTCAAGGATCCGGCGAGCTACACGGCTAACGAGTTCAGCTGGGCTGCCGATACAATCCGCGACAGGTCGGGTGTCGTTCTCTCCGGACACTTCATGTCCGAGGCCGTCAGTCCACAGTCGAAGGCCAGGCCGAACATCCCCGCGGAGCGCGAGCGGTTCGACCGGATTGCGAACGACCTGCGCGACTACGCGGTCGCGCTGGACGCCGCCGCCCGGAGTAACCCGGGATCGATGTCTGCCAGCATGCGCATGAAGCCCGGCGAGGCCATGGGCGGCGGACCGCTCGGCACTCACGTCCGCAACGAGCAGGATCTCCTGGCAATGCCGGCGGAACACGCGTTCCACCTCATGCTCCAGACCTGCACGACCTGCCACGCCAAATTCAGGGCGGAATGACGGCGAGCACGCGGGTTTGGAATGGCCCGCCTTGCTCCGGCGTTCAACCGGTCAAGAACGGCCTCTTTTGCTTCAAACAGCCATGTTCGACGCTGCCGACATCACTTCGCGAGGGGCAGGGCCGCCGAACATATGACGACCATCCTCCTCGACTTCGGTGAAGCACCAGCGCACGACGCCATCCCGATCGAGCAGGAATTCACCGACAAGCTGGCCGTGGCCGGTGGCGATCATCTGCTTGTCATCTTCGGTGAATTCGTAACCATCGGCCTTGTCGAGAAATTCCACGGCTGCCATCAGGTCCATGGGCGCTGGAAGCTCGTCCGGCATGTCGATGCGCATCGACGTCACCGCATTCATGCTGATTTTATGCGGCCAGTCATTCTCGTCTTCGGTAAATTGAAGGTTCGGCAGGCCGAAGGCCTTGTGCGATACCCGCTCCGGGTCCGAGGCCGCCAGCAGATTGGGAAGCGGATGGTAGCGAAAATAGAGGCGGGCGCGGTCGATCGGTGTGTTGACGACGGTCAGGCTGTCGATGCCTTTCTCCTGCAAGGCATCGGTGAGTTCGGCCATGGCGGCGATCTGGCGGCGGCAGAAGGGGCAATGCAATCCGCGGAACAACCCGACGAGCACCGGCTTCTGGCCGCGAAAATCGTCGATGGCAACTTTCCCCTGGCGGGTGATAGCATCCAGCACCACGTTCGGCGCGCGATCTCCCGGCTGCAATGGCCTTGCGGCGTGGTTCTCCTGCATGTTTCGTTCCTCCCTTTATGTTTTTGAATCGACTTGCCAAATCGATCTCCGGCGATCACTGCAACGAGGACGGGTCAGTCGAGAAACGGCAAGACGACGAGCGTGCCTGGATCGAGGTTGTGGCGGATGCACACATCCTGTGCCAGCGTGAAATACCGTTCTGCCGCGTCCATGTCGTCATGCTCGAGGCTGAGTGTCGCCAAGCCATCATAGCACGGAAAGAGCAGTTGCGGTTCATCAATTTCCTTCGCAACCTCAAGGGCTTCCTCGTAATACTTACGAGCTAGCTTCGGCTGCCCGTGGCATTGATGAATCTGGCCGAGCACGATCAGCGGCACGGAGAGATGGTCGCGCTGATCGAGCGCCCGGTCGATTTCGACTGATTTCTCCGCCGCCGGTACGCCCTCGGCGGCGCACCGATCGGTAAAGGTGCAGCAGGCAACGGCGAGATTGGCGAGAAGACGCGCCTGGAAGCCGAGATCGCCAATACGGGTCGCGACCTCCAGTCCTCGCCGGCAGATCTTGATGGCGCTGGCCGGATCGACGATCGTGTAGAGAACGCCAAGATTGGAATAGGCGCGGCAGGCGGCACTTTGCAGATCGGCCTTTTCGGCGACGGAGAGACTGCGCTCCACTTCCTGCACGGCCTCGCGGCTACGTCCGAGTCGCGCAAGGGCTGCACCCTTGGTATTCAGCGCCTCTGCCATCGCCCGCGCCGTCTCCCGTCCGGCCTCGGTGGTGCCGTCGATCGGCAGCGTTTGCAGGCATTGCAGCGCCTGCGTCGCCCACTCGGCAGCGGCAGCCTGATCGCCCATGCGGAAGGCGAGATGGCCGCGCTCTTGCAGGACATGCGCACGTTCGACCGGCGCATCCACGGTTGCGATCGTCGCTTCAGCTTCGGCGCAATGGATCTCCGCCTGATCGCGGCGGCCGGCATCGAGATGCAAACGGCCGATCTTGCGCAATATCCTCGCCGCGGCAATCGGATTGTCTTTGGCGCGGTGGATCGCAAGCGCTCGCTGATAATGGGCCAAGGCGGCGTCGCGCAGGCCGGCAGGACCGCAGAGATCGGCAAGACGCTCCAGCAGTGCCAGTTGCTCCGGTGTCACTTCCGCCTCGTTGGCAAAGGCCGCAAGCGCCTGCCGATAGAGACGCATGGCGTCATCATTGGCGTAGGTCTTGCGCGCCAGATCGCCTGCCGCCATCAGATAGCTGGCGCCCTTGGACTTTTCGGTGGTCAGGCTGAAATGATGGCCAAGTTGCGCCAGATGCTCGGGCCGGTCGGGCGCTGCGCCATACTGACGTTCCAGAGCCCGGCCGATCCGTTGATGAAGCTCCATCCGCCGCTGCAGCAGGAGATTATGGTAGATGACATCGTGCATCAGCGTCTGGCTGAAGCGATAGCCCGGCGATACCACGGCATCGGACCCGCGCAATTCCTCGATGATATTGGCATCGCAGAGGTAATCCAAGGCAGCGTCGATGCCGCTCGGGTCGGTGGCGACGGTGCGGAGCAGGGCGGTATCGAACTTCGGGCCGACCACCGCCGCCTCCTGCGCCAGCCGCCTGATCTCCTGCGGCAGCCGATCGACGCGGGCAAGCAGCAGGGCCTGCAGATTGACCGGGATATCGACATCGGTGTCTTCGGCGGCGACATGCCAGTGCTGGCCGTCGCCATGCTGACCATCATCGTGCAACGTGCCCATGTCGATCAGTCCGCGCAGGATTTCTTCGATGAAAAGCGGATTGCCGCCGGCGCGATCGAGGATGCGCTTGCGCACCGTCACCGGCAACTTGCTATGGCCCTCGCCAAAAAAGGCAGCAAGCAGCTTCTGCCCGTCGGCTGCAAAGAGTGGCTCAAGACGTTGCACGGTGACGCTGACACGATTGGAGTTCAGCGGGTCGGTCTGCGATGTCGGCCGGTAGATCACAAGCAGCATCAGCCGGCTGCGCTCCAGCCGATCCATCATGAAGCGCAGCACCTCAAGCGAGGCGGCGTCCGCCCAATGCAGATCCTCGATGACGAGCAGCAGGGGGCCTTGTCCCAACCGCCGCTCGAAGACGGTGCGGACGGCATAGAAAATCTGCCGCCGCAACTGCTCCGGCTCAATGTGGCGCAACGCGCCATCGGGATCTCCGAGACCAAGGACATGCAAAAAGAGCGGCAAAAGTGCCTCCACGTCCTCCGGCGTCAGATCGAGCGCGGCGAACCCCGTTGCCAGCAATTGCCGCGTCCTGGCAAGATCATCCCGCTCGCCGATGCCGTAGGCGCTGCGCACCACGGCGGCGAGCGTCCCATAGGATTGTTCGCCGAGGGGAGAGCAGGTCGCTTTGCGGATGGCAAGGCCCCGAAAACGGGCAGTATTGCTAGCGATTGCGACGAACTCGTTGACCAGCCGCGACTTGCCGATACCCGCTTCGCCAATCAGGCGGACAAGCTGTGCCGCGCCGCCGCAGGCGAGGTCGAGGCATGTCAGCAAGCCCGACAACTCCCTGTCCCGTCCGATCATTGGCGCCCGCAGGCCGAAACTTTCAAGTCCACGCGCCGTATGCGGCGCTTCCGACAGCCCGGTCAGCCGATGGACCTGCACGTTTCCGCTTTTGCCTCGCAAGGTCTGAGCCCCGAGACTGTCGAAGGCGAAGGCATGGCGGGTGAGGCGGTAGGTCAGCGGCCCAACGAGGATCTCGTTTTCGCCGGCCATGGACTGCAGGCGTTGCGCGGTATTCACCGTATCGCCGGTCACCGAATAGGATTTCGTACTGACTGCACCGAAGCCGCCGGTGACAACAGGGCCGCTATTGATGCCGATATGCAGACGCAACGGCACGCCGGCGCGTGCGTGCCAGCGCTCGCCGACCTCCGTGGCTCGCTTGATCATATTGAGTGCGGCGTTAAGCGCCCGAACCGGATCGTCTTCATGGGCGACCGGCGCGCCGAACAGCGCCAGGAGCGCATCACCGACGAACTTGTCGACAAAGCCGCCATAAGCCTCGACCGCCTGTGCCATCTCTTCGAACAATTCGTTCTGCAGCACCCGCATGACTTCGGGATCGATCTGCTCGCTCAGCGTCGTGAAGCCGCAGAGATCGGCAAAGAGCACGGTCACCGGCCGCCGGTCGGCATCGCTGTCCGGCTTAGGCGCTGTCGCTTCGATGTTGGGCTTCGATGCAGGTTGGACTTTGCCTGATATCGATGCGCCGCATTGCGGGCAGAAGGCAAAATCGGGCTGACAGGGATAGCCGCAGGCGGCGCAGGTGACAGGCTGCCTTGCGCCGCATCGCGGACAGAAAGCAAAACCGCTCTGAATATCGAAACCGCAGCCCGCGCACTCCATCGGACGCATCTCGCGAAAACCCGATGCGTTGCGGCTCTTTCAGCCGCAACCAGCGGACAGGGACAAGCATGAACCTGCTTCCCCAGGCCTGCAAGTGAAGACTTTGGCAGGCGTTCGATGACCGAGCACCTGCCCAGCGGTGATAGGCGAGGGCGACGTCCCGATATCAGATGGTGCCGGGCCGCCCGGAGGTGGTTGATTGGCTCGCGGATGACAAAAACGCCTCTTCGGCGGTGGGCACTTTCCCCTCTGGGGTCAGATCGTCGACAGCCTTGGGAAGGTCGCGGCTCAGCCGGCCCAAAATCTCCTCATGAGAAAGGCCGGTATTGGCGGCGATCTCGTTGAGAACATCAGGCCCGAGTGCTTCCGCCAGCTGCCCATCATTGATGTCGGCATTCTGACCGGGCTGTACCCAAGACTCGATCTTGTCGCCGTGACCGTTCTGCTGAAATGTCTTCAGAAGATCGCCCAGCCCGCCGCTGACGATGCCACCGGAGGTCAGCCCGCCGAGGAGGCCGCCGAGACCGCCGGAACCGCCCAGTCCGCCGAGAATGCCCCCAAGCCCGCCCGGCTGCTGGTTCCCCGCGCCAGCCTGCTGAGGGTTCTGGATGCCCCGCAGGAGTTCCCCGATCTTGTCTCTGTTCTGGTAGCCGGCAACGGCAAGAACGGCGAGAAGCGCCTTCAATTGACCGCTCATCATGATGAATCCTCCTATGGTGCTCCAAGGTGCAGACGGCCCAATGCAGGTCGCCGCATGGGCAGCAATGTCCGGAGCGCCCAAAGGTTCCGCGCCGGTGCGCAAACAAGGCTGCACCGGGCGGATTCGTTCCGCAATCACAAAGGCCGACCGACTTTACAGCTCACGCCGCTACTCAGATTTCCGGGCAGCCTCGCTGGTTTGCAAAGACAATTCGCTCCGGTCCGCGGCGCGTCATGCCCTGGACGACGATGCTGCGGGCAGATATGCGGACGATCTGCGCCCTGCGAAGTCCTTCGCTGCGGGCGATGTCGAGAGCATCGTCCGGATCACAACCGCGCCGTCCGCGGTCGCGGCGGTCATAACGGTCATAATCACGATCACGGTCATAAACGCCGACGCCACCAGGGCCGAGCCGCAACTCCAAGTCCTGCGCGGCAACGATCGTCGGCGAGATAGTCAGCCCAGTTATGGCGGCCAAGCCAACCAGGACGAATTGAAGAGATTTCCGCATGAGTTCCTCCCATGGTCTTGTGCTTATCGCAATGACAACCTCGCCATACGAATTTTGTTCCTCATGACAAGCGGAGACGGCGCGGCGCCTGTCTGCCGGAGCCGCATTCGATGGACGTTTTGCGGAGCGCAACATCCAAGAGAACCTCATCCTGGTGCCCCGAAGGGCCTCGAAGGAGGGGGCGGGTGCTCAGGCCAATCGATTATTGTCTTCGTTGCATTTGAAAATGGAATCTGCCCGGCTACAACAATTGTGGCGGCAAGGTTGAATTGTCCGCCGGTTTGCAAAGTAGAAATGTCAATTTCGGCTGCTACCCGTCACAACGATCAGCCCCGATCTGACCGGCTGATCCCGGTTGCAAGATCAGATCGGGGCGGGTGAGAACCACCCCTTCGGCTTTAACTTTGAGGCTATTCGAACGATCCTTCACTCGGCAGCAGGTCGCGACAGCGCTTTCGCTCGCCGGGCAATCACCGCCGGATCGTTCATGTAATCTGTGCGCCTTCCGGGCTTGCGACCTCTCGGCTTATAGCCATTTTTGTCACTGTTGGTTTTGATGACCGGCGGCACCTGCTGGTCCTGGCGCTCCTTGACGTAAGCCAGGATATCACTGAGCCGCTTGTTCTCGGTGATTGCCGCATGCGTCACTCGCTGGTCTTTGTCGAATACTGTGTAGGGCAGGGAATACCCTTTCCAGCGCACATCGAGGCGACCATCCGCATAAGCATAGGTCTCGACATAGCGGCCGACCAGACCGCGTGTCACCTCGGTCTCCTCCAGCATGATCCTCTTGCGTTCGAACGAGAACGTCAGCTGCGCCCCGACATACCGCTGCTCACGCTTGCACAGAATGTCCTTGAGCCGGTCCAACGCCAGGTTCACCGGCCGATGCAGATTGTCAGATCGGGCAGGGGCAACCGCAAACCGCGCGTTGTAGCCTTCCATGAACGTCGGCAGAAACGCATTGCCCGCCTGCATGTCGCAGATCCCTGCCAATCGCATATCCTTGATCAATCGGTCCTGCAATGTCTGGTTCATGCGCTCGACGCGGCCCTTGGCCTGGCTTGAATTTGCGCAAAGAATCTCGATGTTTAGCTCGCAAAGCGCCCGGCCGAACTGGGTCATGCCCTGGCCGCCCTTGGCGTCCTTCTTCGCCACCCGGAACACCGAATGCTTGTCGGAATAAAACGCCACCGGCGCCCCGTGATCCTGCAGATAGAGTTCCAGCGCCGCAAAATAACTGAAGGCGCTTTCCGAGCGCACAAAGCGCAACTGCATCAGCTTGCCCGTCGCATCGTCGATGAACACCAAAAGCGTACATGGTGGCCCACGATCTTCGAACCAGCGATGCTCGGAGCCGTCGATCTGCACCAGCTCACCATAAGCCTCACGCCGCAATCGTGGCTGATGGAAGCTGCGACGCTGCTGGCGCGATTGCCAGATACCGGCCGCCGTCATCCATTGCCGAAGCGTCTCGCGCGACACCGTCAGCCCATCGAGCTCTGCAAGCTTCTCGGCCGCCAGCGTCGGCCCGAAATCCCAATAGCGCTCGCGAATGAGCGTCAAAGCATAATCGCGAAGCCCATCGTTGATCCGGTTGTTCGACAGCCGGCCGATCGCCTTGTGCCGGATCGACGCCGCGCCACCCGTTCTGATCCGCTCCAACAGCCGGCGCACCTGGCGCTCGCTCAGCGCCAGAACATGCGCCGCCGACACCAACGTCATTCGACCGTCGATGACTTTCGACAAAACCTCGATCCGCTGCAGGTCACGCTCGCTCATCGCAATCAGTCCCATCGGCAATCTCCCACGTCATCAAACGCGGGGAGTGTGACATTCCAACTTTGCAGAAACAGGACACTTCAACTTTGCGGCTACAACAATCAATCGCATAATATAGATTATGGAACATAAGGATGCCGTTTGATTACAAAGGCATACCTTCTTCATCCATCTCATAGGCCCACTCTTTTAAAATCGGCCTGCTCGAATTTGCGTCTTGACGATCCAGCGCATCGACGAGTTCACCGCGAACGTGACTCATAGAACAGCTGATCCCAGCCAATAGACTCTTTTGAAACCCATGTCTCGGACGGACGCGCACTTGGCGGCAACGTGCGGGTCAGAGTGTTGCTCGACGGGATTCGGCGGAAGCTCACCTGATCCGCTCGCCGTTGCTATTCCTCAAGTGTCGAGATGACTTTCGATGGTCTTTGCAGCTCCGAGGCGGCAGCGGTTGCTGCTGCATCGGCGGGGCCGCCGGAAACATGAACGGTCGGCGTTGCAAATTGAATGCCCTTTTCCGCGAATGTTTTCTTGAGCATGGCGAGCGCCTTTCGGCGAACGCCGAACTGTTCGCCGGGCTTCGTCATGAACTTCAGCCGAATCTGCACACCGTAATCCGCCATCTGCTCAATCCCCTGCATTTTTAGGGGTTCGATGATGTTGGGCCCGAGTTCGGCATCTTCGAGAAGCTCAACGCCGATGCGCTTGATGGTCTTGCGGACCTCCTCAAGGTCGCTGTCATAGTTCAGGGTGAGCGTAATGATATCGATGACCCAGTCGCGGCTTAGGTTTTGCACCGCGCCGAGTTCCCCGAAGGGAACGATGGTGACCGGACCGCGATGGTGTCGCAAGCGGATCGATCGCAACGAGAAACCTTCGACAGTCCCTTTATATTTCGCCGCCTGGATATATTCGCCGATGCGAAAGGCATCGTCGAACAGATAGAAGACGCCGGAGATGATGTCCTTGACGAGTGTTTGGGCACCGAAGCCGACGGCTATGCCGACGACACCGGCGCCCGCCAGCAGCGGTCCGATCTGAATGCCTACGGCATCCAGGATCATCAGGAAGCCGACAGCGCCGATCGCCAGGAAGAGTACATTGCGAAGAATGGGAAGGAGGGTATTCAACCGCTGACGCCGGCGCGCGTCGGGTCCCTCCTGATGTCCCGCCTGCACGCTTCGCGACGCCATCGCCATCTGACTGTCGATCAACGTGCTAGCGAGCTTCCAGATAACGTCGGTCACTAGCAGCACGATAACGATGCGAATTCCGGCGCGGATCAAACGCGTGGTCACCGTTTCGGCAGCGGCAAGGTCACTGAGATTGACATTCCATGCGCGGGCAATGAGCAGCGCAGCGACCACGATGAGAGCGTTCCGCAGCGTTTGCATGATAACGACGGACCATCCGACGATGGCCGGATCCTCGACCGCCTGCCCCTCCCCAGATTGAATAATGCGACGAATGATATCATGAGCCACCGAAACGGTCAGCGGCAGAAGCGCGATGACGACCACTGTCCAGAATGCACCGCGGAGACCGGAAACCCATAACAGCCACGAGAGCAGGATGCTCGCGCTGAAGCCAACACAGACCAGCCGGCTCACGGGTGGCCCGTCAGAACGATAGTGCCGCAGCCAGATCATAACGATCAAAGCGATTGAAACGACACCAAGCCATGCTGCGGTAAAGAGGTCGACCAAGATGGGTGAAGCTCGGATCGTCCCGATCACTTCAATGGTGGCCCAGCCAGCCGCCAGCACTGCGACGATTGCGAGGAGCCAGTAGTACCAGAACCAGGCAAGTGAGGTGACAAGCGTCAGAAGCCGCATATGCGGCAGGCGGGCGCCTGGCGCGATGACAATACGGCCCACGAGCACGCCAAGGCGCACCATGAGCGCGGCCGATAGCAGGATGAGCGCAATATCGCGAAACACGGCGGGCCATGGAAAGAGGATAAACGCGCCGAGGCTTCCGATCAGGTAACCGGCCAACGCGAGAAGACCCATTGAAAGCCGGGCTGCGTGGAGCTTGATCCGTTGCCGGACGGTGCCGGCGGGCGCGTTCAGCACAAAATGGAGCAGCCCTCGCCCTGACCACCAGGCCAGGCGCTGCGCAACGAACCCGCCGGCGACGAAGAGTATGACCGCCAAGATCAGGCCGACAGGTTCGATACGATCATCCGTTTGGAAGACCCGGATCGCCGACTGGATCTGCCCGGGAAGAGTTGGAACGGCATCGACGAGTGTGAGCAACCTCTGGCGCAAATCCTGTAGTGACGTCGCAATCGACGTCGGTGCCGCCTCTTGCGAGACTGCTACCGGCTGCGCCGCTTCCTGATTGCCCGGAACGATCCGATTGACCAGCGCTCGTCCGGAATCATCATTCGGCAATTCGATAATAACCCGGATCGGGGCCGAGGAATTGGTCGGCTCAGCCGCCGATGCGAGGTTTGCGCTCGCGAGCAGAAGCGTTGAAAATACCAGCGTCAGGAATGCGCACATTCTGTGGCGGGGATGACGGTCGTCGTTGATGCGCATGTGGCCGTGGTCCCTGCGACGTTGTCGTCACTTTTGCTGGGTTGGTCGAAACTTCGGACTTTGTGAAGCGTTGCACGACCAACGTCAATCGACGAACCGGTCTCGGGGCGCAGACTGCGAACCAACGGCCAGAAGGCGCTAGAGCATTTACGTTTTTCTCCCAATCACGGAAATGCTCTATCTCTTTGTTTTCACGCAATTCCGGAGGCAAAGCCGCTACGCACTTTTGCTGGAATTGCTCTAAGATCGCAAGCTTCTGAACCCTGCCCTGGTCTCCTGGCTGAAGAGTTCCGGCTCCTCCCAGGCGGCGAAGTGACCGCCCTTGGAGGCGCGGTTGTAGTAGATGAGCGTCGGATAGGCCTTGGACAGCCACTGCCTTGGCGGCTTGTAAACCTCTCCGGGAAACACCGTGACCGCCACCGGCACTTTGACGGGCGTGAGCTTCGCGCCCGACATGGCGTTTTCCCAATAGATGCGGCCGCTGGAGGGGCCGGTGTTCGTCAGCCAGTACAGGGTTATGTTGTCGAGAATGGCATCCTTGCCAAGCGCCTGTTCGGGGTCGCCGGCGGTAAACACCCAGTCGGCGATCTTGTCGTAAAGCCAGGCGGCAAGGCCGACCGGAGAATCCGCAATGCCGTAACCGATCGTCTCCGGCCGTGTACTCATGATCGCTGCGTAGCCAAAACCGTTGTTGAGGAAATCTCGAGCCTCGTCGAAGACGACTTTCTCATCCGCAGACAGGCTATCGGGCGCCGGCCCTCCATTTTTAAGCGCCTGGGCCGCGTCTGATGGGAGGGTCGTGGCACGTTCGACCCTGTTGACGTGGATCGCCAGCAGCCCATCGGGTGCCAGGCGACCCAAGGCGTCGCTGATGATTGCCCCCCAGTCGCCGCCCTGCGAGACATAGCGGTCATAGTTCAGTCGCTTCATCAGCACGTCCCAGGCAGCAGCGATCCGCTGAGGGTTCCAACCGGTTGCAGCAGGCTTTCCGGAGAAGCCGAATCCCGGGATCGACGGGATCACCAGGTGAAAGGCATCTTCCGCCGCGCCTCCATGCGCCGTCGGATCCGTGAGCGGCCCGATAACGTCAAGCAGTTCGAAGACCGACCCCGGCCAGCCGTGGGTCATGATCAGTGGCAGCGCGTTTTCGTGACGGGAACGGACATGGATGAAGTGGATGTCCAGTCCGTCGATATTGGTGAGAAACTGCGGGAAACTGTTCAGCCTGCTCTCCGCCTTCCGCCAGTCGTAGGACGACTGCCAGTAACGCACCAGTTCCTTCATCCTGTCGGGTTGGACGCCCTGCGAACGATCCATGACGGTTTCGCCGTCGGGCCAGCGCGTCGCGGCAAGACGCCGCCTGAGGTCTGCGAGCGCCGCCTCGGCGACTTCGGCCTTGAACGGTTGGATCTCCCCGGGTGTGGCGGCGACGACATCGGCAGCATCCGATGTGGGTGGAAGGAGAGCGGCAGACATGCCGGCCGCGGCAACCGCTAACAGCAGTGAGCGTCGTGACATATGTCCATGTTTCAGGGCGTGGCTATGCTTCAAAGAGGTCAGTGCCATGACACGTGTCCTTTCATGACATCGAGAGCCAACGGAGAGATATTCGACAAGGGCAAGCCCCAGATGACCACATAGGTCGCCACCTCGGACGCCCTGCCCTCGTCGATACTTCTTGCTGACGGGCGTTGAACCTAATCGGTTCGCGCTCCTCGTGCTCGTATTCGAGGAGTATCAGTTCTTCCTTATATTGTCGCGGTCGGCTGCCGGCGGCACCCCGGAAAAGTGAGAGGCACCCTCTCGTTGGAATATCCGCCTTGGGCAGCCGCGTTGCAGCGCCGCCGCCATCGAGAGGGTGCCTCTCACTTTCTCCGGCTACCGCGCGCTGACGCCGTGCTCAATTGTGTCAGGAGACAGCCGGCTCTGGGCTTTGGCTGACCGCCGTTCAGGAAAGGACCTCCTATGTCTAGGGACAAACCCGCAAATACGGCTGCATCGGTCGCAACAACTCCGACTTCCCGCACGTCTGAAACCATCGCTTCCCGAGAGGCCGCGCACGACGCCGTCGACTTCATCGAGATCGATGAGATCCTGACGCTGAGAAGGATGATTGTCCGAGCCCCGGCGCCGAAAGGCACCGTGCTTTTCCTGCATGGGTTTCCGGAAACGCTGACGGTCTGGAAGGACATCGCGACGATGCTTGCTCGCGACTACGACGTCCATGCCTTCGATTGGCCGGGCTACGGGCAGTCGTCGCGCCCGGTTCCTGAATTCTTTTCCTACGCGCCGAAGGCGTATGCCCAGGTGTTGAAAGCCTATCTCGAGCGGGCAGGCATCGACCGGTCGAACCTCGTGATCTATGCGACTGACATCGCCGCCCTCCCCGTTCTGTTGCTCGCTCTCGATGAGCCGACGATCGCCAGGCGGATCATCGTCGGAGACTTCGCGCCGTTCGACCGGCCGCAATACATGTGGGAGAACCTGCAGAACCTCAAAGCCGAGCCGACCGCCTCGCCGACGCGCGCCTACATGAACAAGACGAGCGACGAGATCCTTCAGAACGTGCACAGGCGCGGCCTCTCCCCCGCTGAGCAATTCGATCTACCTGTCGACGTCCAGCAAGACATGGCTCGCTCCTGGAGCCTCGACGGCGCGACGGCGGCAGATGCCTTCGCCCACTACTACGCGAATTTCACACGTGACCAGAACTTTCTCGAGGCCAACCTCGACCGGCTGAAGACGCCCGTGAGGGTGATCTGGGGCGAGAAGGACATCTACATCAGAAGCGAAATGGGCATCGAGTTCGCCGCCAAGATCGGTGCAAAAGTCGATACCCTGCCGGGCATCGGTCATTTCCCGCACCTTCAGAATCCGAAACAAACGGTTGAGGAAATCCACGCATCATTCAGATAATATTTGATTATCTTTATGGTTTGTCTGCACCCGCAACCGCGGCAGCGCCCAGTCGACGAAAGCCCGTACCTTCAAGGCGAGAAGCCCCTGGCGCGCGTAGACGATATGGATGGGCTGCGGTGCGCCGTCAAAGTCGCGCAAGATGGGAATGAGCGCGCCGGACGCCAGTTCGTCCGAAACCTGATAGTCGAACAGCCGCGCGATCCCTGCCCCGCCGACAGCCGCCGCAACACAATTCGCCGCGGTATTCACTTCCAGCCGGTTGCGGGGCACGGCCTCCATCGGCGTGCCGTCGACGTCGAATGTCCAGAAGAATGTCCGCTTGTTGAAGATGATCCCGTCGCGATGGATGAGATCGCCGGGACGCTCAGGCATGCCATGCCGCTTGATATAAGTGGGGCTCGCGCAGGTCAGCAGCCGGAACTCCCCGACCTTGGCGGCATGGAGGGAGCTGTCGGCGAGGTCGCCGAGACGGATCGCGATATCCACCTGCTCGGAGACGAGATCCACTGTGCGGTCGAGCGACAGAAGGTTCAGTGACACCTCCGGGTACTTCTCCATGAAGCTCAGCGCGACCGGCAGGACGTATCGGCTACCGTATTCGACCGGCGTCGTGATCGTCAGCACGCCTCGGGGCGTCTGGTATTCCCCGGACGCCCTTCGCTCGGCCTCCTCCAGATCCGCCATGATCTTTCGAGCCGCATCGACATAGTCGCGTCCGGCGTCCGTGAGCTGAAGATTGCGGCTGGTGCGGACGATGAGGTTCGCCCCAAGATGTCGTTCGAGCTCGGCCACCTTGCGGCTGACGCTCGGCAGTGGCGCGTTCAGCTTCCTGCTGCCGGCTGAGATGCTCCCGGCGTCGACGACCGCCAGCAATATGCGCATTGCTTCAAGACGATCCATCAGCCGCCGCCCATGAGATACCGCTTCTGTTTATTGTCGTACGAGTGTCGGACGTTCGCAACGTCCTCAACCGCACGCCCGCCAGATTACCACCTTGCGCCGAGCCGCAGGCCTAGTCGAGCAGCTTGCGTATGGCCATGATCCCCTTTGCCGCATCCGACCAGGACTGACGCCAGATCAACACGCCGACACTGAGGATGGTGGCGACAATGAACGGTATTGGCCCGATGAACCAGAACGCGGCTGCGACGGTGAAGTAGTAGGATCGGACGCCGACGCTGAACGATCGAAGCGCAGGGTTCAACACCAAAGTCAGAGCATTCGTCCAGCCGACAATGTCCCTGTCTTCATCGCGAGAGGGGCTCGCCCCGATCGCCGCCAGGCAGTAGTTGATCTGCCGGACCGCCCATATGAAATCGGATAGGCCCCGCAGCAGCGTCGCCATGATCAGGAGGACCTTGCACTGGAAAAACCAGGCGGGGTCCTGAGCCGCAAACATCGCAATCAGGCCACCCGATCCATAGTTCGGTTCCATGAAAAGCGCGCCGCTCAGCCCAACGATGACGATGAGATTGGCCGAGCCGAAGAAGGATGCCGAATTGATCGTGTGCCCGAGGATCGCGGCGTCGCCGATAAAGTTGTTGTCTCGCGTCAGCACCTCCCGCATCCAGGCCGCGCGAATGCGCACCATATCGACGGAAAGACTATCATTCTTCCTCGGCCACCCCACGGCCATCAAAGGCTCGACCGCCACCCAGACAAGAAGAAAGAAAACAATCGCCGCGACGTTCAGAAAATCCATGGTGCCCCCGAACTTTACGTGGATTTTCTGAAACACTACTTCGCGGCAGCGGCAGCTCCAAGCACGTATCGCCGCTCCCCGGGGTTCTTTCCGCCGGTTCCGCTGCCCGCCGGACGTGGGCTGCGGGCGATGTGCGTTCAAGCCTGCCATTCATCCGCCACAGATTGACCCCATCAAACATGGATCGCTGCCAAGCAAGGAAACGCTAGTCGGCGCTTGGAACCTCCCTGCTGTTGCGTCCGATGGAAACGCGGCTAAGATCTAAGATCTAAGATCTAAGATCTAAGATCTAAGATCTAGGATCTAGGATCGAGGGTGAAATGGTCGACCGCTTTGATCGAGCGTGTCGTATTTTTTCAAGAGCCGGGTGACGGGTTATTTGGCAGCATTGGCGAGCAGACTGGGGATGGCGAATGAACCTTGTCGACGGAGCTTTTGGAACCTCCGAATTTCCTCTCTCTGAAGAGGCTGGCATCTTCACCTGGGTGTTGGCGACCGACACGGTTTATGCGGATACGGCGCTGGCAAATCTCTTTGGCCTTGATCCGGAAGAGACCATCGCGGGGCTGCCGGTCATGCGATATCTCGACCGGATTCACCCGGACGACAAGCCATCCGTGGCCAAGGCGATTTCAGAATCGGTGATCACAGGAAATCCGTACCGCCATGACTACCGGGTGTTTGACCGAAGCGGGCAAATGGTCACCGTGGCCGCCTTCGGCCGGTGCTTCAGGGATGAAGCCGGAAACCCGTCGCAATATGCGGGCATCGTATTCCCGACGAACGACCACATCCACCAAGACCACCAGAAGGACCAATTGTCTGTTCACTGCCGTGAGGCGCTGAAAATTGCGCAGTCATCCGGCCTGCAGGCGACGGCCAATGCGCTTGAAGCAATTCTCAAAGAGCTTGCCAAGCCGATGCCTTCGGACTTCGCGCAGATTCATTGAATCCTCCCAAGCGTTCGTTGTCGCATCCGACTCTCGGTGATCGCTATGGTTTGTGCGAGCCTTGCTTACCTCCCGTGCAAGGCGCTCTTCTCCAGGAGTGATCGATGTTGCAGTCATCGGCAATGCCTTGCGCGCATTGTAATCAGTGGCAAAGAAGGGCGGGCATTTCGAGGCGGCTCAACAGCGACCGTGTGACCCCTCCGAGACGAATTCGCGCAGTCTCGAATGACCGAATGCGCCCGCGACGAGTAAATCGGCCTTGCGTTCTGGGGCCATCGATTGAATGACGCTGGCTGGCGAGTCTCCCTTCGCTTGCATGGCCACGACGTCGACGGCAAAACCAGCTTTGCCGAATGCCGACGCAAGGTGGTCTCGACTGCGCTCGTCAATCTGCTTGTCGTCGGTGACGGAAATCAGGACAACGCGCGAGGCCTGTTCCAGAAGCAATCTGGCGCCTGTCAATGCCCTTGCGGCAGTGGCTCCTCCGTCCCAGACGACGGCGACAGCATCGATGCGGCCGCAGCAATTGTCCGTTGGCTGTAACGCAGCCAACGGGACGCCGACGGACGAGTCAGATGTTCCTCACTGCCGAGGTATCGCGGCACGCCGACTTTCGTCAGCACGTCTCGTCGACGATTGGATTGCGCAGGCTGCCAAGCCGATCGACCTCGACTTCGACCACGTCTCCCGGCTTCATCCAAAGCGGCGGATTGCGCTTGGCGCCGACCCCACCCGGCGTACCGCTGACGATGACGTCGCCGGCTTCGAGCCGGGTGAAGGCGGAGCAATATTCGATCTGGCGCGCAATATCGAAGATCATCTGGCTGAAGGTCGCGTCCTGCACCACCTCGCCGTTCAAGCGCGTCTGCAGCCGCAGCTCGCCAAGCGGGCCGAGTTCGCCCGGCGTCATCATCCATGGACCGAAGGCGCCGGTATCTGGAAAGTTCTTGCCCGGGGTGAACTGGTGCGTATGTCGCTGGAAGTCGCGGATGCTGCCGTCATTGTAGCATGCATAACCGGCGACATGGTTCATGGCTTCGGCGTACGGAATGTAGCGGCCGGGTTTGCCGATGATGACGGCCAGTTCGCCTTCAAAATCGAGTTCGGTCGAGACCTTCGGGCGTATGATCGGAGCGAGGTGTCCTGTCTGGCTATTGGCATAGCGGGCGAAGATGGTGGGGTTCTCCACCTCCGAACGGCCGGTTTCCTTGCGATGCATTTCGTAGTTCAGGCCGACGCAGAGGATTTTGTCGGGATTGGGAATGACCGGCAACCATTCGACCGCGTCGACAGGCGTGGCGGCCGCGGCAGCAGCGGCCTCGGCAACGCCGTCAAAGCCAGCAGCGACAGCCGATTTGAGGTCGGCATAGCGGGCCGAGAGCGCGGCGCCGACATCGAGGAAGCGTTCGCCTTCCACGACGCCCCAGGTCGTTCGGCCGGCGATCTTGACGGTGGACAATCTCATGACTTCTTCTCCTGTCTGTGATCAGAATTTCCTGCGCGCCGTTCAGACCCGCTGCATTTGTTCGGTGAAGCGCGTCATCCTGCCGAAGCGCTCGATGGTGCGGTCCGGGAAGATCAGCGCGAAGGCGGAAATTGCACCAATGATGAGGATGCCGGCGGTGAACAGCATGGCGTTCGCATAACCGGCAGCCACATGGTCGGGTCCTGCGGCCTGCACGATCATGCCGGTGACGGCGTTTGACGCGAGTGCGGAGATGGCGTTCGCCGAATAGATCACGACGATCAGCCGGCCGCGTTGGGCGGCGGGCGCCACGCTGCCGAGCGTGATCGGGCCGTAGATCGTCGTCAGGCTCGGCGCGGCAAAGGCGATCGCGATCAGTACCAGTTGCAGCGGGCCGCTCACATGAACGGAGGCGATGAGCGCCACGCCGCTGACAAGCAGTGCGTAACCAGAGGTGCTGCCGAGCGTCGTGCGCTTGCTGACGCCACTCTGCAGCATCCGCTGCGCAATCCATGAACCGACGAGCAGCAACGGAGACTGGAAGATGTAGACGGCCGAGATGACTGAACCGGTCTCAGTCTGCGAATAGCCGAGGCCTTGCTGCAGGAAGGGTGGCAGCCAGGTGGCCGACATGCCGACGATCCAGTAGGACATGGTGGACATGATGATGACGCCGATCACGGTCGGATCGAGCCAGAGCTTGCGGGCCGGAACCGGCGAATCTCCGACAGTGGCGCGAACTTTTTCATTCTCCGTGCCCGCATGCGGCCCTTCGCCGCCGATGAGCAGCCAGGCCGCGATCCAGACAATGCCGATGAGGCCGCAGAACAGGAAGCCCGAACGCCAGCCGTGGCTGACGATGATATAAGTGAGGATCGGACCGCCGGCGAGCAGGCCGACGCTGATGCCCTGCAGCACGACGGCGCTCGGCACACTGCGCTTTTCCGGGCTGAACCAGTTATGGCAGGCATGCAATGCCGTCGGCAGGCCGGGTCCCTCGCCAAGGCCGAGCAGGATGCGGCAGGCGATCAGGACCGTCACCGAACTGGTGAAATAGATCGGGATCTGGGCGATCGACCAGATCGCCGCCAGAATGACGAGGATCCACTTGACCGGCATGCGGCCGATCACGAAAAGGCCGACAAGGACGCCGGAGATCGAAAACAGCAAAAAGAAGCTGCTGCCGATCAGCCCGAACTGCTGTGGCGAAATCCCAAGCTCCTTCATCATCGGCACCGCCGACAGCCCGAAGACGAGCTTGTCGAAAAAGTTCAGCGTCTGGAACAGAAAGAGAAGGGCAAGAACGGCAAAGGGGCGCCATTTGCCTGAGGTAACAGTGGTTGGTTCGGTCATATCTTCCTCCCAGAAACCGATTGAACTTCAATGTGTGACAGGCCCTGCTCTTCAGGCGAGGCGAGCATGCAGATCCGCGATCTGCTGGCGAAGCGCCTGAACGTTCTGGGCAGCGCCGAAAACATAGTGGTCAGGACGCACCAGTGCGGCGATTGCGCCATGCCGGTCGAACCAAGCGGAAAGCACGCCATCCTTCTCGCGAAGGGCCGAGGGATCGACTGTCTCCGCACCTTCAGGGACGACGGTCTTGATCACGATCCCATCGATCTCCCCGGCAAATGCTTCTCCCTCCCCGGCCCCGATCCGGCGGCCGTCGAGGATGAGCCGCCAATTCGGGCCGGTGAAATGATCCAGCAGGCGCGTGGAAGCGCCTTCGACGATGGCGGGCTGCGGAAAGAGCAGCCCCCGCGCCGACGTTCCCGCCGCGGCAAGCAGACCTTCTTCGATCGGCGGAACGATTTCCTGGCGGGTAATGGTCGGCGGCTTGCCGCCGCCCTCGGCGAGAATGCGAGCATCGCGCGCGGCCGCTGCCGCCGGATCGCGTTCGCAGATCATCTGGCCGATCGCCTTGATCTTGCCGGTCAGGGTCTGCACGTGGCGCTTGCGCTCGACCGTATAGGTATCGAGCAGCGCTTCCGAGGATTGTCCCGTCAGCACGCGGTCCAGCCGCCAGACGAGATTGGAAACGTCGCGCAAGCCCTGGCACATGCCCTGCCCGATAAAGGGCGGCTGCTGGTGAGCGGCATCGCCGGCGATCAACACCCTGCCGCGGCGCCATTCATCGGCCACCAGCGCATGGAAGCGATAGGCAGCGGCGCGCCAGAGTTCGCCCTCTTCTGACGTGAGCCAGGGCGACAGCAACCGCCAGACGTTTTCGGATCTTTCCATTTCGCGCGGATTTTCGCCGGGCAGCAGCATGATTTCCCAACGGCGATGGTTCTTCGGCCCCATGATATAGCTGGTCGGCCGCGAGGGATCGCAGAATTGCGCCGAGGTCTGCGGCAGCTTGGTGAGTGCGGCATCATGCACTTGCACGTCCACCACCAGCCAGGGCTCGTCGAAGGTAAGATCCTCGAGCGTCATGCCGGACAGTTCGCGAACCCGGCTCGAAGCGCCGTCGCAACCGACCAGGTATTTTGCCGCGACCGTCCGGGACTTGCCGGAGGCGTCCCTCAGCGTTGCAACGACCTGATCGGCCTGCGGATCGAGATCGGTCATCTCGGTTCCGAGTTCGACCGTGACGCAATCGAAGCTTTCGGCATGCCGCCTGAGCACGGCCTCGACCGGAGGCTGGGTGAACACCATGCTTGGCGTGTAGCCGAGCGGATAGGGCGCGGGCACCATGTCGATGCGGCGAATGAGTTGCCCCTGTGCGCCGAAGTGCTGGGAAGCGGTGAAGGGCGCGATATGGGGCAGTACGTCGTCGGCGATGCCCATATTGTCGAAATGGCGCAGGATCTCGTGGTCGATGGCAATGGCGCGGGGCTTGTCATAGATGTCAGTCAGCCGGTCGACGATAAGAGTGGAATGACCGCGCGCGCCCAGCATGCCGGCAGCCACGGCGCCGGCCGGGCCGAAGCCGACCACCAGCACGTCATAACGATGGGAAATGTTGTTCTCGCTATTCAACGGAATGCCTCTGCTATGATGATGGCCGCGTCAGGCGCCGGAAAATCCGATGGAAATCTGTGCCTTCTTGCAGGCGTCGCTCTTGGGGGCGGCGATGCCCCAATGATCGGTGCGGCCCGGCGGCCAGACCCATTCGTCCGGACCCCGCACGCGATAATCATCGTCCACCTCCAGAACCTCAGCGGTGTATTCGACCACGACGCCCTGCGGATCGACGAAGTAAGCAAAGACATTGTCGCCCGGCCCGTGGCGGCCGACGCCCCAGCCGATCGGGTAACCGTGATCGACCACCCGGCCGGAGCCGCGCATGACCGATTCGAGATCGGGCATGAGGAAGGCGATATGGTTCAAACCGTTCACCGGCGCTTCCGCCAGCACGACGGCGTGGTGATCGTCATTGCAGCGCAGGAAGGCCATCAGCTTCGACCGGTCGGTCAGGCGGAAGCCCAGGACATCGCGGTAGAAATCCGAAAGGGCCTCGATGTCAGCGCTGTTGATATTGACGTGCGCGAGGCGTTCCGGCCGGTTGGCGACGACTGTGCCCGCCTTCCTGTCGTCGCCATAGACGAATTCCAGCACCGAACCCTGCGGCTCCCGAACGACGAAGCGCTCCCCGCCGGACGGTGCGTCGGCAGGTCCCGGCTCACGCATCGTGACGCATCCCGCCGCAACGGCCTTTGCAAAAAGCGACTTCAGATCTTCGGCGGAATGGACGCGGAACGTGATCTTGCGCAGTTCCGAGCGGTCGCTCGGCTTCAGTTCCAGCACATGGAAATCGTCGCCGGTCGCGGCGAGGAAAACCTTGCCGCCGGCTTCGGCGACCACGTCCAGTCCCCAGACCCGGCTATAAAAATCGACGGATGCAGCCAGGTCGGGCGTGCCGAGTTCGACGCTGCGCAGGGCGGTGACGGGAAAGTCGGACATCTGATCAAACCTCATCCAGGGCAAGGAAGGCCTGCGCGTTCCTGAAGGACAGCCGTTCGCGCAGTCCTGTGTCGGCGAAAGCGGCCTCGATGCGCGCAACGGGCTGCTGGTCGCGAAAATTGAAGGGGTAGTCCGTGCCGAGCAACACGCGTTCCTCTCCGAAAACTGAAACCAGGCGGCGCAGCGTGTCCGTATCGAAGACGAGAGAGTCGACGTAGAGCCGGCGGGCCTGTGCCGAGGGCGGTTCAGCCATCGTTTCCTTCAGAGCCGGGAAAGCCGCATAGCCCTGCTCCAGCCTCGGCAGAAGCGAGGCGAGCGTGCCGCCGCCATGGCTGAAGGCGATCCGTAGTTGGGGGAATTTCAACAGCAGCCCACCGGTGATCACCGAGGCCGCGGCCAGCCCCACATCGGTGGGATAGCCGAGCACCTGCTGAAGCGGCGCCGGCCCGACGAGCCGGTCCATGCCGGCCGGTCGCACCGCATGGACGAAGACGGCCGCTCCAAGCTTCTCTGCTTCCGCAAAGAACGGATGGAACCTGGGATCGCCGACCGGAACGCCATTTATATTGCTGCCGATCTCGACGCCGCGAAAGCCTGGGGTACTGACCGTGCGGTGCAGCTCGGCGATAGCAAGGTCGATATCCTGCAGGGGGACGCCGGCCAGCCCGACGAAACGCCCCTCTCCTTCCGCAACGAGTGCTGCAATCGCGTCGTTGACGTGACGGAGGAGGTCGTTGGCCGCGTTGGTTTCCATCCAGTAGCCGAAAAGTTCCGGCATGGGTGAAAGTGCCTGAAGCCTTATGCCGCTACGGTCCATGTCTTCGAGCCGCCGTTCGGCGACCCAGCAGGCGTCGCTGACCGTGCGATAGGGCTTCTCGTCGATGACGACGGTGGCATGGCAATCGCCCGAGGCGACCATAGAGGGAAAGCCGCGCACCGGCGCGCCACTAGCCGGCAGCGGAAAACGTGCCGGCACGACATGGCAGTGAATGTCGATGCCACAGCAGCCGCAACCGCTGTCGAACCGCCCTGCGCTTTGCTTGCCTACGCTCACGCTGTCCTCCTGTGCTGCTTTCGAATAATATCCATAAACGCTCGTGTAAAGTAAAAATTTATAAATTTTACGAATTGCATGTGGTCGTGTATATGAAAACAGATTTGAACAATGGACTCGATATGGACGCAGATGCGCTGAACAGGGGGCCGGAGAGCCCCGCAACACTGGCAACCAGCATTTACGAACGGCTGAAGGCCGACATCCTGTCCGCGCGCTTGGAACCCGGACGCAAGCTGCAACTGCGCTTCCTGATGGAGCAATACGAAGCGGGGCAAACGCCCTTGCGGGAGGCGTTGAACCGCCTAACCACCGAGGATCTGGTCATCGGCAAGGAGCAGCGTGGCTTCTTCGTGAAACCGATCAGCTTGGGGGAATTGGGGGAGCTGACCAAAACCCGCTGCTGGGTGGAAGGTCTGGCTTTGCGGGAGTCGCTCGCAAACAGCACACCGGCATGGGAGGAAGCCCTTCTCGTTGCGCACCACAGGCTGGAGCGCGCACCTCGCTCATTGAACCCGGAGCGGTTCGAGAGCAATCCGGAATGGGAGCGGCTGCATCGCGCCTTCCACGCGCAGCTCATCGGCGGCTGCGGCTCGCGACCGTTGATCGGCTTCTGCGAACAGCTCGCCGACCGGCTTCATCGCTATCGCTCACTGTCCAGCCGCAAGGCGTTTCGCGTGCGCAACGTAGCGCAGGAGCATGCGGATATTCTGAAAGCCGTGCTCGATCGCAATAGCGACGAGGCTGTACGCTTGCTGCAGCAGCACTACGAACAGACCGCCGATTTCATCAGGGCCGACCTCGAAAGCGACCCCCCGGACGCTGCGTCGCCCACCTGACGGTGAGCTTGAGAAACTATGAACGCTGTCTGAGTGTCGAAAAGATCTATAATTTCTGATTATGGTATTTGCTAAATCCATTATTGGACGAATGATAATGCGCTCCTGAATAATCCGCCGCGGAATTCAGGAGGAGAAGACAGTGATTTTCAAATTGCTTTTTACTGCGACCACTGCAGTCGCGCTTTGCTTCGCAGCCTCTGCGAATGCAGATGAGATCAAGGCTGAGGTAATTCATCAGTGGACCTCCGCCGCCGAGTCGGCCGGCGTCAAGGTTCTGGCCCAGAAGTTCACCGAGCTTGGGGGAAGCTGGGTCGACAATGCCATATCAGGCGGACCGAACGCCCGCGCGACGGCCGTCAACCGGGTGGTCGGCGGCAACCCACCCGCCGCCATGCTGTTCAATACCGGTGCCCAGTTTATCGAACTCCAGGAAAACGAACTGCTTCGTGATCTGACGGAGACCGCCACGGCCGACAACTGGCAGGAAAAAATGCCGCAAGCCCTGCTGAATTCGGGCACGGTCGACGGCAAGATCTGGGCGCTTCCGATCTCCGGCAACGGCGCCAACTGGTTCTGGTTCAACAAGCCGATCCTCGACAAAATAGGCGTGTCGACGCCCAAGACCTGGGACGAGGTATTTGCTGCGCTCGACAAGGCCAAGGCGGCTGGCCTCATTCCTTTCGCGCCCTCCGGGGAGCCGCGCTGGGAGCGGCTGATGTTCAATGCCGTCGTGCTCGGCGTTGCAGGGCGCGAAACCTATGATGCGGTTATCTACAAGAGGGATGCGGCAGCGGTGCGGGGCGACAAGTTCAAGGCCGCCGTCAAAGTGTTCGAAAAGCTCAAGGACTATGCCGATGCCGGCTCGCCGGGGCGCTCCTGGCCGGATTCGACCAACCTCGTCATCTCAGGCAAGGCGCTTATGACCCAGGGCGGCACATGGTTGAACGGAGCCTTTGCTGCTGCCGGGAAATCGGCCGGCAGCGACTATGAATGTGCAATCATCGGCGCCGATCAGGGCATGATCATCTCGGGTGACGTGTTCCTGTTCCCCGAACCCGCGGATGATGCGATGGCCAAGGCGCAGGATCTGCTCCTCAAGACCTTCACGGATATTCCGACACAGACCGCCTTTGCGGTTGCCAACGGTACGATCCCTATCCTGAAGGGCGCCGATACGTCCAAGCTCAACAGCTGTATTGCGCAAGCGTCGCATTATTTCAGCGACGCCAAGCTCGCAACGGCGGGCGACCAGATGATGTTCCCGCCGGCCGTTGTCGGTGCCGTTGAGGATGCGATCACCCGCTTCTGGAGCAAGGGCGGCCTGACTGCCGACCAGTTCATCGAGGCCTATGCGAACGGGCTCTCCGCGAGCTGACGCAACCGCTTCGGGGGGAGCGTATTCCGTCGCCTCCCCCGAACGACTGAGATATTCGGAGTCCCCAGCCGTGTTCGCAACGTCGCCTTCAAACAGTCGCCTTCAAGCGACCCTGACACTTGTTCCCGTCGCATTCGTCGTTTTGTCGGTCTATGTCGGAGGCGTTCTATGGGCGGCGGGCATATCCTTCACCCGGTCCTCCATGCTGCCCAATTACAGGTTTGCCGGTTTCACCCAGTACATAAACCTGTTCTCCAACGCCCGGTGGCATGTCTCGCTTACCAATATGGCCCTGTTCGCTGTGATTTTCATCCCGGTCACGCTGTTCATCGGCTATTCGCTCGCCGCCATGATCAACCGCGGCGTCCGCGGTGAGAACGCGCTGCGGACGATCTACCTCTATCCCTTCGCCATGTCCTTCATCGTCACCGGCTTGGTATGGCGCTGGCTATTCGATCCGAATTACGGCATTGCCGACGTTGCTCGCAAGCTCGGCTTCGAGAATGCCTCCTTCGACTGGATCGTCAATGCGGATACGGCGATCTTTACGATCATCTTCGCAGCCGTCTGGCACTCGTCCGGCCTGGTCATGGTCGTTCTCCTCGCCGGGCTACGCGGCGTCGACGACGATCTGTGGAAGGCGATCCGCATCGAGGGCATCCCCGCCTGGAAGGCGCATCTCTATATCATCGTCCCGAGTATCGGCGCGAGCATCACGACTGCGCTGGTCCTGATGTGTCTGACGGTCGTGCGCCTCTTCGACGTCGTGGTTGCCATGACCGGCGGCGGACCGGGCATTGCAACCGATGTGCCGGCCAAGTTCATCATCGATCACATGTTCGAACGCCAGCAGGTGGGCCTTGCATCCGCCGCGGCCACCACGCTGCTGCTTCTCGTCCTGCTGGTCTCCGTGCCGCTTCTCTATCTCAAGAACCGTCGCAAGGGAGCTGTCGAATGACCACTGAAAACGGCCGCGCTCCCGTACACCGCAAGGCCTATGCCGCCCCGCTGTCGCGCGCATTGACCTACGTTTTGCTGATCGCAATCGCGATCGTGGTGCTGATCCCGCTCTACGTGATGATCGTGACGGCCTTCAAGTCGATGGAGGAGATCCGGACGGGCACGCTGCTGTCCCTGCCCCATGCGCTGACCTTCGAATATTGGTCCAAGGCCTGGAATTCTGCCTGTACGGGACTGCGTTGCGAGGGTCTCAAAGTCGGCTTCGTGAATTCCGTGCTGATCACCATTCCGAGCGTCGCCCTTGCCATCGCAGCCGGCGCGGTCACCGGTTATGCGCTGAGCTTCTGGCGGGTGCGCTTTGCCAACGTGCTTTTCACCGTGCTGCTGATCGGCGGCTTCTTTCCCTATCAGGTGCTGATCTATCCGCTCGTGCACATCACTTCCACCATCGGCCTGTTCAATTCACTGGCCGGCGTGATCGCGGTGCATGTCGTATTCGCTCTGCCCGTCGTGACGCTGCTGTTCCGCAATTATTTCGCAACGATCCCGATCGATCTCTTTAAGGCCGCTCGTGTCGACGGTGCCGGCTACTGGCGCTTCTTCTTCTCCATCCTGTTGCCGATGTCGGTTCCGATGATCGCCGTCGCCGGCATCCTGCAGGTCACCTTCATCTGGAACGACTACATCGTCGGCCTCGTCTTCGGCGGCATCAACTATGCGCCGATGACCGTCCAGCTCAACAATATCGTGCACTCCACCTATGGCGAGCGGGAATACAATGTGGAGATGGCGGCAACGCTGCTCACCTCGATCATCCCGCTTCTCGTTTACTTCACCTCGGGCCGTTGGTTTGTCCGCGGCGTGGCCTCCGGTGCCGTGAAAGGCTAATCATGACAGGCGTTCAACTGCGAAATCTCGGCATCCGCTACGGGCAGGTCGAGGTCCTCAAAGGCATAGATCTCGACATTCCGCCGTCGGAATTCATCGTCCTGCTCGGGCCTTCCGGCTGCGGCAAGTCCACGCTTCTGAATGCGATCGCCGGGCTCCAGGACGTTGCCGAAGGGCAGATCCTGATCGGCAGTCACGACATGACCAATGTCGAGCCGAAGAACCGCGGGATCGCGATGGTTTTCCAGTCTTACGCGCTCTATCCTCGGATGAGCGTGCGGGGAAATCTGAGTTTCGGCCTGAAAGTCGCCGGGACCGCCAAGCCGGAAATCGAAAAGCGCGTCGCCAATGCGGCAAGGATGCTGCAGATCGAACCCTTGCTGGACCGCAAACCGTCGGAACTTTCCGGCGGCCAGCGGCAGCGCGTGGCGATCGGCCGCGCCGTCGTGCGCGACGCGGGCGTGTTTCTCTTCGACGAACCGCTCTCCAACCTCGACGCCCAATTGCGCTCAGACCTACGCGTCGAGATCAAGCGTCTTCATCAGCGGCTCAAGTCGACGATGATCTATGTGACCCACGACCAGATCGAGGCGATGACGCTTGCCGACCGCATCGTCGTCATGAAGGACCGGATCATCCAGCAGCAGGGCACGCCAGACGAGATCTACAACAAGCCGGCGAACACCTTCGTCGCCCGTTTCGTCGGCTCGCCCGCCATGAATTTCCTCGACGCCGCCGTTGAAGGCGGCGATGTGATCATCGACGGCAAGGCGGTGCGCATCACGTCCGCGCTGCAAGCGCCGCTGGCCAACGGCCGAAAGGTGATCGTCGGCATCCGCCCCGAAGACGTCGTGCTCCATGCAGAAGAGGCCGCATCGGGCGTGGCGGTCGAGGTCGACGTCGTCGAGCCGATGGGAGCCGAAAAGCTCGTCTGGTGCAAACGCGGCAGCATTGGCATCTGCGCCAAGACATCAGCCTCCGTCAGCATAAAACCCGGCGACAAGGCGTGGCTCGGCCTGTCCGAGGATCGCCTTCACATATTTGACGCAGACAGCGGAAAGCGGGTTTGATGACCGAGACCATCCTTGAAAAGCTTGCAGGACATCCCTTCCATCTCGATGACACGGCTCTTGCGTGGGTGAGATCCACTTTCGACAGCCTGTCGCTGGACCAAAAGCTCGGGCAGATCATGCTGCCTCTTTGCCGCGACCTCTCGCCGGAAAATCTCTCGGCCCCGCTGCAGCGCCATGTCGGCGGCATTCATCGCATGCCCTCCCGTTCCGAGCAGGAATTGCGCGACAGCGCGCAATTCCTTCAGTCGCAGACGGCGATACCGCTCCTGATGAGCTGCGACATCGAGTTCTCGGAGAAGAGCAGCGTTGCGGCCGGAACGCCCTACCTCAACCAGATGGCCATCGCTGCGACGGGAGACGCCGAGCATGCGCGGCGCATGGGTGTCGTTGCGGCGCGCGAGGGCGGTTTTCTCGGCTTCAATATCTCCTGGACGCCGGTTGCCGATCTTGCGGTCAATTTCCGTTCGAACGTGGTCAACACCCGGTCATTCGGCGCGGATGTCTCGACAGTCATGGCAATGACGACGGCCTATCAGCAAGGCGCCCGCTCGGCGGGTTTCGCAAGCTCGATCAAGCATTGGCCGGGTGACGGCATCGACGACAGGGACCAGCATTTCGCCACCACCCACAATACGATGCCGATGGAAGAGTGGCGCCGGACGTTTGGCAAAATCTATGCCGACGCCTTTGCGAAGGGGGTGCAGGTCGTCATGGCAGGCCACATCACCCTTCCCGCCTACACGGCCGAGCTGGGATCGTCGGCCCTGAGCCCCGCCCATATGCCTGCGTCGCTCAACTTCGACCTCACCACCACCCTTCTCAGAGAAGAGCTGGGTTTCAATGGCCTGGTCGTTTCCGATGCCTCCGGCATGGTCGGCTTCAATGCGCGCGGCGCGCGGCGGGAACTCGTGCCGCTCTGCATCGCCTCGGGCTGCGATATCCTGCTGTTCCCGGCTGATCTCGACAAGGATCTCGGCTATATCAGGGAAGGCCTTCAGAACGGTCTTCTCAAGCAGGAGCGTGTCGATGAAGCGGTCTTGCGTGTGCTTGCGCTCAAAGCATCGATGAAGCTCCACGAGACCGGCGGCCATCCCCCGGAGGCGGAAGATCGCCCGCGGCTGCTCGGCGGCGCCGAGCATGCCGCATGGTCGAAATCGGCCGCGGAGGCCGGGATCACGCTGGTCAAGGACCAGCAGGCTCTGCTGCCGCTTGATCCGAGCCGGCACAAACGTATCCTGCTGGCGCAACTGGAAAGCCGGATGAGCCCTTCCGGCCCACTGCCGCAACTGCGCGTGGCCGATATGCTGCGCGAACGGGGTTTTGACGTCACGCTCTATCGCCGGGGCGATGCTATCGATCCGGCCGCCCACGATATCGGCATGTATCTGATGGCCGAGGAAGGTGTGTCCGCCAAGGAAAACCTGGGGCCGCGCTGGGAGGACCTGCACGGCTTGTTCCCGCTTTCGATGCAAAGACTGTGGGACTATCTTCCCACAGTCTACATCTCGCTCGGCACGCCGTTCCTGCTGTATCACATGCCGGAATGCAGAACCTTCGTGAACGGCTATGCCGCCGTGCCGCCGGTGCAGCAGGCGCTGGTGAAGGCTCTAATCGGTGAAATTCCGTTCGCAGGACAAAGCCCCGTCGATGCAGCTTGCGGTCTGCAGGAGGCTTCCCTTTAAATGAACAGGCGAATTCTTCCAGAAATCAATCTGCAAGTTTTGCGATAGGCCGGAACCCGGCCTTCTCGATGCCGGCAATGGCGCAAAGCTCGTCATTGTCTCCGAGATCGCCGGAAATTCCGACCGCGCCGATGATGTGCCCTTGTCCATTGGCGATCAAGACACCGCCCGGAGAAGGCACCATGCGCCCACCACTGACGGCCGATAGAACCGTGACGAATGTTGGGTTCTTGCCGGCGCGTTCCGTCAATTCGCGCGACCCGAATCCCATGCCGAGCGAGCCCCAGGCTTTTCCGAAGGCGATGTCGAAACGAACGATGCCGGCCCCGTCCTCGCGTTTATACGCGACCAGATGGCCACCGGCGTCGAGGACGGCGACAGCCAGAGGCGCGAGACCACGGGTCCGTCCTTCCGCAAGGGCGGTGTCGATGATGGTTGAGGCATCGGAAAGTTTGAACATGACAAGATCCATCTATTCAAAAGACAAAAATCAGCGGCTGGCGGCCTGCCAGCGCAGGAGGCGTTTTTCCGCAACCGATAGCAACCGGCTTCCGGCGAGGCCAATTGCCCCCAGAATGACGATGCCGGCGAAAAGATCGGGGGAACGGAAACTTCGGCTGGCCGCCAGAATGCTCTGGCCGAGCCCTTCGCGGCTTGCAAGCATTTCGCCGACGACGGCCAGAATGAGTGAGATGGTCAGGCCGAGCCGCAGGCTGGCGAGGATCATCGGCATGGCGCTCGGCAGTGCCAACTTCCAGATCACCTCTGAACGACTGAGGCCAAGCACCTGACTGACCTCATAGAGCCGCGGCTCCATGGCGGCGAAGCCGTGCATCGTGGCGAGCAGCATCGGCCAGAGAGCACCGAAGGCGATGACGACGAGGACCATGTGATCGGAGAAACCGAGAAAGGCGATTGCGATCGGAATCATGGCCGAAGCGGGAAGCGGCCGAAGCAGTTCGAGCGTCGGAGCGATGAATGCGCGAGCCTGTTTCGACACGCCGATAAGCGCGCCGAGAAAGACGCCGACGAACGAAGCAAGCAGCCAGCCGAGCAGCATGCGCTGGATCGTCTCCAGCGTCTGCGTGAGAAGGGCGCCGCCGAAGAGCCCCTTCACCAGCGCGGCATAGGTTCGCTCCGGGCCGGGGAAGAAGATCGGCGAGACAATTTTGGCATCGGTCACCAGCTTCCACGCAAGAACGAAGAGTACCAGCGCCCCAGTGCCGAGCAAAAGCCGTCGCAGGGAAAAATGCCTCATCGCCCCTCTCCCTTGACGAAGGCCGGAAAGAAGGCCCGTTGCGCCGCGTTGAGAAGCAGGCTGATGAGCCAGCCGATCGCGCCGATCCAGATCAGATAGGCAAACATTTCAGCCGGCCTCAGGGCCTGCTGCGCCATCATGATACCATAGCCGAGGCCGAGCGGATTGGCCGTGATCTCCACCGTCACTGCGACCACAAGCGCATAGCCGGCGGCAAGTTTCAGCGACATGAAGAGCTGTGGCAGGATGGCCGGCAGAACGATCTTGCCGAGACGGGCGGCAAAGCCGAGTTGAAGTACGCTGGATACCTCTATCAGGCGCGGCTCCACCTCCTTGACGGCGGCGCGTGCCAGCACGACCGAGGGCCACAGCATGCCGAGCGCGATGATGACGATCTCCATTTCCGCCCCGAAGCCGAGCAACATCATCACGACCGGGATAAGCGCCACCACGGGGATCGGCCGCAGCAGCTCGATCGTCAGATCGAGTGCATCGTCTGCAATGCGGGAAAGGCCGAGCACGATGCCGAGAAGCGATCCTGCCCCGACACCGAGAAGGCACCCGGCGGCAGCCGCTTTCAGCGTATCCGCCGTCGCCCGCAGCAGCGAACCGTCTGCGACGACGGAGAAGAAGGCCTTGGCAATATCGAACGGGCTCGCCAGGCTGTCGCTTTCCAGCGCAGTCGCGGTCGCGGCAAGCTGCGCCAGGCCGATGAGGGCGACCGGCAGCAGAGCCGCGCGCCAGCCAGTGCTCAGCAGGCGCTGCGCGGTCATTGGTGATCATCCTTGATGAGATCGTAGAGTTCACGGCGCAGACGCAGAAATTCCGGATCCTCACGGGTCAGAAGCTGGTCGCGTGGCCGCGACAGCGACACGTCGACGATCCGCCCGACGCGGCCGGGATTCGGCTGCAGGCAGACGATCCGGTCGCCAAGATAGATCGCTTCCTCGAGATCATGCGTGACGAAAACCATGGTGGCCCCGGTTGCGGCAACCAGTCCGAGAACCTCGTCCTGAAGCGCCTGCCGCGTCATGGCATCAAGGGCGCCGAAGGGCTCGTCCATCAGGAGCACCTTCGGCTCCTGCGCCAGACAGCGGGCGATCTGCAGGCGCTGCTGCATGCCCCCGGACATTTCACCCGGATATTTGTCGGCGTGAGCGCCGAGGCCGATCTTCTCGAGGAGATCTCGGATGATCCCAGGCCGGTCGGCGGGGCGGCAGCCGCGTGCTTCCAGCGCCAGCGATACGTTGCCTGCTGCCGTCCGCCAGGGCAGCAGAGCCTTTCCGTAGTCCTGAAAGACGATCGCCACGGAGCGGTTCGGTCCGCCAAGCCCCGCGCCATCGAGTTCGACGCTGCCGGAGGTCGGTTTTGCCAGACCGGCCAGCATGCGCAGCAGCGTGGTCTTGCCGCAGCCGGATGGGCCGATGACGCAGACGGTCTCACCGGCCGCGACATCGAGGCTGATGCCGCCGATGATCTGGAGCGGGCCATAGGAGAGCGTCACGTCGCGGATGCGAATCCGCGTCTCGCCGGAGGCCGGCGCATTGCTTTCACCATAGGGTCGGCGGGTGGAAAATTGCGTCACAACCACATCAAACTCCCTTCACAAGAGCGGCATGCGGGCCGCCTGCCCCCTGCGGGAATCCATAGGCATTCATCTTCGCGAAGTAAGGCATGCTGGGATGCGCCTCGAAACGGACGTGGCAATCTATCACCGCCGGGAGGCCGGAGGCGATAGCCCGCTCGAGAGCCGGCCCGATCTCTTCCACCGTTGTCACCCGCTCTCCATGGCAACCGAAACCGCGTGCGACGTCGGCATAGTCCACACCGTCAAGATCCGTACCGAACGAGAAGTCGTAGGTCTTTCTCTGGCCCATCTTGATGACGCCCCAGGAGGCATTGTTGTGGATGATGTTGATGATCGGCAGACCGTAGCGCCGGGCGGTGTCGAGCTCGGAAAGCGTGAAGCCGAAGGCGCCGTCGCCGCAGATGTTGAAGACCGGCCTGTCTGGATGAAGTAGCTTGAGCGCCACCGCATAGGGCGTGCCGAAGCCGAGCTGGCACATGCCGGGCTCGTGGAAACGGGTGCGTTCGATGGTTGCCGGGGTGAGATCATTGCTCCAGAAGGAGGTGTGGCCACCGTCGTAGGCGATCAGCGCATCGGCGGGCAGAAGCTTGCCGAGCGCGGTGCCGAGACGGGCGGGATGCATGACCGGGCCATTGTCCTCGTTCATGCGTTCGAGCTTGCCGCGATAGCTGGCGTAGATATCGCGCATGCGCGCCAGCCACCGCGACCGATCCGGTATCTGCCGGCTCCTCAGGGCATCAAGCAGATCGGCAAGCGCGCTGGCGGCATCCGCCCATATGCCGAGGGCATGGCGGGCATTCGCGCCAAGGCTCATCGGATCGATGTTGATATTGATGAGGTCGGCACCGCCGCCGGCAAGGGCACCGGTTTCGTTCCAGAGCCAGGAGGAAAACCGGCATCCGACGGCCAGTATGACATCAGCTTCGGCAAGGGCCGAAGAAACCGCGTCGCCGCCAATGATGCCGCCATGGCCGATGAAGAACGGCGAATCCGAAGGAACCGTGCCGATGCCCATCTGCGTGGCGAGCGCCGGGGCCTTCAGAACCTCCAGAAGATTGCGGAACAGCGCGCCCCCTTCCGCGGACACGACGCCGCCGCCGGCAACCAGCACCGGGCGCTCCGCCTGCGCCAGCATGTCGGCGGCGCGGGCGATCTGGGCAGCGGAGGCTCTCGGGCCTTCGACGGTGCGATAGGCCGATGGCGGCAGCGAAAGCGCCGCGTCGTCGAAATCGAACTTGGTCGTAAATACGTCCTGCGGCACATCGAGATGAACCGGGCCGCGCCGCCCGGTCAGCGCTTGGCGGAAGGCGTCGCGGACGAGATCGGGCAGCCGTCGCCCGTCATGCACAACCGCGCTCCATTTGGTCAGCGGCTTCAGGAGCGCATGCGTGTCGAGATCCATGAACATGCCGCGGTGGGGATAGGCGCACGCATGGTGATTGTTTGAGGTGACGAGCACGAGTGGCAAGTTGTTGTTGAAGGCGGTGCCGAGGCCGCCGACCAGATTGGACGAGCCCGGTCCCATTTCACCGAGCGCCACGCAGATCCGTCCGCTCGCTGCGGCAATCGCCGCCCCCATCAGGGGGCCAGATGCCTCATGGCGCACACCGAGATAACGGATCGACGGTTCGCGCGAAATTGCATGCAACAGCGGGTTCAGCTTGCCGCCGGCGACGCCGAAGACAAAGGGAACCGCTTCCCGAACAAGCAAAAGGGTTAGCGCTTCCGCGCCGGTCATCTGGGCCATGATGTCACCTGTGGATATTGACGAAGGGGGCTCAGGGAGCGATCAGGCCAGCGGTATCGATCTCGCCGGTCAGCATGCCGCCTTCCCGCATCGCCTTGTCGAAATAGTCGAGCGCGGCCGTGGTCGGCACGGTCTTGCATTCCGGCAGTTCGATCTTGTTCAGAACCTCAATGGGCAGCTTGGTGTATTTCGAGACGATCTCGCGGGTTCTGGTCTGATTGGCGGCCACCAGGTCTGTCGCCTGAGCGAAGGCGGCGCGGAACGACTTGATGGTCTCGGCATTGTCCTTGGCCCAATCGCGGGTCGCCACGAAGGTCGTATAAGGCAGGCTTTCGGGAAGGTCCGCCATGAAATTGAACGCCACCTTGCCATTCGACTGGCTGACGGCGCGACCGAGTGAAGGCTGTCCGGCGATGATTGCATCGATGGTGCCGCCCTTGAGGACGTCAGCGGTGTTCGGGATCGGCACCTCGATGAAGGTGATGTTCTTCTCCGACACGTTCTTCTGCTTGAGCCATTGGCGGAACAGGATATCCAGGGTGCCGCCGATGCTTGGCGTACCGATCTTCTTGCCCACCAGGTCCTCCGGCTTGGCGATCTCGACACCCTCGCGTACCGCAAGACCGACATTCCTGGCCGTGCGCGCTGCGGTCACGCCGCAATTGGCAACGACCACGAGGTCGATCCCGCTGTCGACCGCCTGCAACAGCACGGTGGGCGAAACGGCGACGATCTGGTGCGAGCCGGCGACCAGCGATGCCACCAGCGTCTGGTTGGAGCCGGTCGGCAGGAACTCGACGTTGAGGCCATTCTTTTCAAACAGGCCCTCATCCTTGGCCACGAAGGCGGCTTCCACTTCGGCAATGGGAGGCGTGCCGATGGCGATCCGGGTTTCGGCCCAGGACTGGGTCCCGCCGGCGATGACGACAGTTGCGGTCAGAATTGCGCGCTTGAACATAAAGATCTCCTCGAACACGGGCTCCTCAACCCATTGCGACTATTCCAAGCGCGGCGCCTTTCATCAATAGACAGAACGGCAGTTCAGCTATAACCTTAAATGCATATCGCGGCACGAACGGAGGCGAGGCTGTGAACCTTCGAAAATGGGAATATTTTCTGAAGGCCGCCGAGTTCGGCAATCTGTCGCGCGTGGCCGAAAAGCTCGACATCTCGCAGCCGGCGCTCAGCCGGCAGATCACAGCCTTGGAACAGGAGATCGGCGCGCCACTGTTTCATCGCACGGGTCGAGGCTTGACACTGACGCCGGCCGGCGAAGTGTTCCGGACGCGCGCGGAAGCGGTTCTGGAAGAGATCGCCAGGATTCCGGAGGAAGTCATGCACGCCGCCAACACGCCATCAGGCCGGCTTGCCTTCGGCGCGCCGCCCTTCATGGGACGCGTATTGACCGGCGAACTTGTGGCAAGCTTCGTGGAGACCTACCCGCATGTGCGCCTTCGCGTCCGCGGTGCACATTCGGTCCAGCTTCGCGAGGCGATCTTTTTCCGGGACATCGACATCGGCATTCTGGCTGCACCGTTGACGGAGCCCGATCTGCACACCGTGCCATTGCTTCAGGAGCAGCTTTACCTGGTCGGGCCTGTCGACAGCGGTCTGTCGCCCGATCGGCCGGTCAGCCTCGATGCGGTGGCGGACCGACCGCTGATCCTGACGCCGCGTCCCGACGGCCTGAGAACACTGGTCGAAGCAGAATTCGCCCGTATCGGCCGCCGGGCAAAAGTTGCCGTAGAAACCGAATATGCGCCTATGGACGACCTCATTCGGCGCAAGGTCGGCTTTGCCATCATGCCCTATTGCGGGATGGTCAACTCACCGCTGACCCAGTTCGCCTGGTCGCCGATCGACAACCTCAACGTCACTTGGCTGATCGCCTCGCTTCAAAATACGGAGCGCACGCTTGCAGCGATACGCTTCACTGAAATGCTGCACAAATCAACCGAGGAAAACGTCAGGACGGGCAAGTGGCAGGCACGTTATCTTGGCAAGCAAGGCGCGTGAGGATGGATCAGACAAATCCTGAACCCAAGCAGTTCCGCGCGGTGAAACAGCGTCGAGGAAACGGCCGGGAACGACCCTGCCGTTGTCTTCATGGTTGATATATTCGATGGCAGTTTGCCGGAGTCAGAACTCTTGCCAATCTTCATTTGAGGATGCGAGTGCTAGATTGCCACGGCTCGTTTGAGGCAAGGGGCGTCGAACGCTTCTGAGTTCTGTGGCAGCTCTTTGTATGCGAATGTCCTTCCGCCCGGTCTCGAAGCGGAAATGCTTCAACAGCGTCGCCAAACTCCGGCTCTCCTGTGCAAGACTCGCACCGGCTGCACTCATCTCCGCGACCATGCTGGCATTTTGCTGCGTTGTCTGATCCATGTGATTGACGGCTGTATTGATCTCGTGAAGTCCGGAGGACTGTTCTTGGGACGCTATCGCTATCGCGTCCATGTGAACGTTGACATCAAGCACGAGCTCCTCGATCGTCCTCAGCCCCGAACCGGTTTCACTGACGAGTTTTACCCCCTCCCCGACAGCCGAAGCCGAAGTGTCGATGAGCTTCTTGATTTCCTTCGCCGCGTTGGCAGAGCGTTGAGCGAGTTCACGGACTTCCTGGGCGACGACCGCAAAACCCTTCCCGGCTTCGCCCGCTCGCGCCGCCTCGACACCTGCATTGAGCGCCAAGAGGTTGGTTTGGAAGGCAATCTCGTCGATGACCCCGATGATCTGGCTGATCTGTTGGGAAGAGCCCTGGATACGGTTCATGGCGCCGATCGCGTCACGCACCACACGACCGGATATCTCGGCATGATCTCGCATGCGTTGAACGGCGCCGCGGGCTTCCGAAGTCCTTTTGGTGGTGGACATCACATTGGCGGTGATTTCCTCCAACGCTGCCGCAGTTTCTTCAAGCGAGGCGGCCTGCTGCTCCGTGCGTTTCGAGAGATCTTCGGAGGCGGCGGACACGTCGGCGCTGCCGCTGGTCACGCTTTCAACAGAGCGCCCGACCGTCTGGAGCGCGTCCCGCAGTTGCCGTATAGAGGCGTTGAAATCCTCGCGCAGGCTTTCGAATTGCGGAGCGAACGGCTCCTCTAGCTCACAGACCAGGTCGCCATGCGCCAATCGCTTCAAACCTGTCGCGAGCGCCGTGGTCGCCCGCGTAAGCCGGTCTTCCGCCTCGCGCTCGGCGCTTTCCTGGATGTCGAGTTTTTCTTTTTCCGAGCGATCCCGCTCGGATTCTGCCGACGCTTCGAGGTTCTTCTTCTGAATCGCTGCCTCACGGAAGAATTCCAGGCTTCGCGCCATCTCACCGATTTCATCGCGTCGGCTCGTCAACGGCACTTCCGTTGCGGTATCGCCCTCCGCCAGTCCCGTCATGCGTCCGGTCAGCGACCGAATGTAGCGGGAAATCCTGCGAATGACCGTTACGCAGAGCAAAAGGACAATCGTCATGATCGCGAGTGTCAAGCCGGAATAGCCCAGGAAGGATTTCCGAAGTTCGGAGTAGCGTTTGGCGGCCGTCTGGTCGAGCCGTGCGCTGGCGCGTGTGACAAGCTGGCCCAGCAGTTCGGCTCTCCGCCCAGTTGCGGCATTCCAGCGATCAGCTGTATCGACGGGAAAGGAGACGTTTGGCAGGTTCGCGTAAACCTGATCGCGCACGCTCGCTATGAACCTGCCCTCGGCGCCAGCCTCGAAATCGTCGTAGGGTTTTACCAGGTCCGCTGGCAGAAACTCATGCATCGGCGCGAAATAAAGCTGTCGCAGGCTCTTGGAATACAGAAGCGACGAAAAGAGATCGACCGCCATTGTCGAATTCTTGATATAAGCCCTGCCCGGCCTGATTTCCATGAACCCCGCCTCCCTGAATTGCATTAGGGCGTGGAAGCCGTTGATGAAACGCGCCAGTTCGAGATCGTCGATCGTCGCGCCGGTGCGGCGGATCAGATCCAGACCGGCGGCCGCAGCGGGACGCAGGGCAACACCTCCTTCAGTCTCGCCGGCGGTTCCGGCATCGACACGGCTGCGGAAATTCGCAAGATTGTCGCGCTTCTCGCCAATGATCTGTACGGCATGCTCGATCGCGGGATCGGCAAGACCGGACGCTTTCCAGGCGTCGTAGGCAGACTGAACTTCCGCAAGAGCAGCATCCGATGCGGCCCGGCGCGCCTGACGGTCGTCAGCAGAAGAAAACGCTTCTGCCGGGATGACCTGTGCCAGAACGCCGCCAGCCCTTCCAAGGCGTTGCGTGACGTCCGCCTGCTCGAAAGAAGAATACCCATGGTAGTATTCCAATGCGGTCGACGCACCCATAAGCGCGAAGGCCAGCAGTGGAAATATAGTCAATAACATAAGTAGCAACGTTAGCGGCAATCTCGACATTCCAACCTCATCAGCTCAAATACGCTGCTTGCCGACACAAGATGGATTTAGTTCGATCGTTGTCTCGGTGAGGTTGCTCAGCGCTATCGGCGATTGAACCAGGCTTCCATCTGCCAAACCGGTGTACATAAGGGCCGACAGCCGCATCAACAGGGATCCTGAGGCCGTCGACAAGTCGATGTCCGGCGCGAAATCGAGATGGCCGCGTATTGACATGTTGAGGCGCAGCGCCAGGCGCCGTATCAGTTCGTCGCGAGGGATCCTGAGGCCGAGGTGTTTTCTTGATCCGATGAAACGCGTTGCGCTTGCGGCCAAACTGTTCACGAAGACGCCACGAGTTCCCTCCGATAACATCTCTTGACCGTTCATGGTAACGACGGAGCGTCCGGAGAGAGGAAGGATAATCACATCGGTCTCCGTCGGACTCCGATGCCGGACCGTCAGATCACCTTCATAAACGCCGGCGATGAGAGAGATTGGTCCGGCCGTGATGGAATGGATATTGTAAGAGACGGCTTCTCTGCTCTCCAGAACGGCTTCGGTTCGCAGGCAGAGGCTGGAAAGAGCGGCCGCAAGCTCATCAATGTTAGAGCCTTTGAGCGACAATTGACGGATTGGGATCGTTGCATGCCGGCGGTTCAATTTCAGCCCCACATTTCGAGAAACGGAACGTCTTAATCCGAGCGGCGCCCTTCATTCAGCCCCCATCAGCGTGATGTACACGCGAGATAGCGCATACGATGGCCCAACGATACGACCCGCGTCGGCGACCAAAACATCCATCCGCCGGCAATATCGATGTGTGGGCTCACCCAACAGCGTGAGCCCACACGGGTGCAGCCGCTCAGCGGATAACGAGGTCGTAACGCGTCATCGTCATCGTTGAGGCGTCGATCATGCTCATGAACTCTGATGCTGCCGGTGCATCGGCAAAACTGTCCATCGAAGCCTGCGCGGCGGCAGCCGATTTCCAATGCACGATAACAAGCCATTGGCGGCCGTTTATGGCAGTCTCACGCGAAACGAAACCGGGCTGCTTGCTGACGTGCTGATCTTCGAGGGCCTTGTCGACCTTTGCGAAGGCTTCGGCTGATACGCCATCCTTCAAGTTCATCGTCACGATTTCGACGACATGCTTCTCTTGGCCCATCGCTGTACCGGACATGGAAACGAGAAACGCCAGAATGACTGACAGGACGAATTTCATTTCGCGCCTTCCTCAGAACTTTCCGTTGTCGTGGGCCATTTGAGCCGGGATGGTGGAAATCGTATCCCAATGCTCGACAATCTTGCCGCTCTCCACGCGGAAGAGGTCGAAGAAGGCAGTTGGTGTTTCGCCGAGCTTCCCTTCCGAGGCCGTGAAGACGAAGTTGCCCTCGGCAACGATCAAATGTGTCTTGGTGTAGGCCATCGGCTGGCCGGCTTCGGCCATCGCCTTCAGCGCGGCGCCCAGGCCGTCCAATCCGTTGCCCACCATCGGGTTGTGCTGGATATAGGTTTCCGTCGAAATATAGTCGGTGATCTTCTGCGGTGCCGTGCCGAGCAATACGTCATGCACGAAGTTCTCGACCAGCGTACGGTTTTCGGCGGTTTTGGCGAGATCCTTGATTTCGGTCGCGCCGTCCGTCATCGAATTGCCACTGGCTGTTTTCGACGCGGGGACGGCAGCCTGTAGATTGTCCCAATGTTCGGCAACCTTGCCGTCTTCGACACGGAACACGTCGAATGCGACCATCGTCTGGCCGCCAAAGGCCTGGGCATTTTCATAGGTCGAATGCAGGACCACCAGATCCCCCTCTGCCAGGACGCGATGAGTTGTCGCCGTCAGGCCGCTTTGCTTGAGCGCAGGCAGAAAGCCGAGGATAGGAGCGGCGCCCGTGGGTACGGCGGGATTGTGCTGAATGTAGTTTTCCTTCAGGAGCTGGCTTGCCGCTTCCGGATCAAAATTGGTGAACAGCGCGACGACAGCGCTCAGCACGATTTCCTTTGGGCTCATTTTTAAAATCCCTTTTACCTGGTTTGCATGAGGCAGCGCGGAACTGCGCTGCAGAACTTGTGAATTTCGCGCCCGACGACCGGGCGGGACCGGGTTGACGGTATCTTCGTCGAACGCGATACGGCACGCCGATTGCTCACCGCCGGAACGCCGCGTGCGATCGAGAGCGGCAGTTCGGAAGCAACCATCTATGTTTCCTGGATCTGCCGGGTTCCGATTTAGCACTGGCAATTAATCGCCAAAATGGCGATTATAGCGTCTCAGTTTCGCCAAAATGGAGACAATCGGTATGGATAAGATTGACGGCATGCGAACTTTTGTCGCCGCGGTCGAGGCGGGATCGTTTGCCGCCGCAAGCGAGCGGCTGGGCATTTCCGGTAAGCTCGTCAGCAAATACATCGCGACGCTTGAAGCTGACTTGAGAATGAATCTGCTTCATCGCACCACCCGATCCATGTCGTTGACGCATGACGGTCGGATCTATCTCGAGGGATGCCGACGTGTTCTGAACGAACTCGATCTGCTGGACATGTCCCTCGAGGCATCAAGTGGCTTGAAAGGCACGCTGCGTGTGGCAGCACCTCTGACCTTTGGCGAAACGGTCGTCGCAACCGCAATTCTCGAGTTCATGGATCTCCATCCGGAGGTTACGGTTGAGCTGGAATTGTCCGATGAATACGTCGATCTCGCTGAAGACGGTTTCGATCTGGCCGTGCGCATCGGCACTTTGAAGGACTCGAGCCTCGTGGCACGAAAGCTCGGAGAGGCAAGGCTTCTGGTCGTCGCCGCCCCATCCTACATCGAACGCCATGGCGCACCGGCCCATCCGGACGAATTGTCCAGCCACATTTGCATTCGCGACGCCAACAATCCTGACCCGAACCGTTGGCCCTTCCTGATTGAAGGGAAGCAGATCCAAGTGTCGGTCACCGGCCCCTTCCTCTCCAATAGCCCTCCCGCCTGCCTGATACCTGCGCGCGCGGGAAAAGGTATCTTCATCTGCCCCGACGTTTTTCTGGCTGACGACCTTGCCCAAGGCCGGCTCGTTCAGCTGCTGGCCGGTTTTCCATCGAGAATGATCGCGATCCAGACAGTCCAGTTGCCATCGGCCTTCCGCAAACCCAAGGTCGCAGCATTCATCAACGTTTTAAGAAAGCACATGAAGACATGAAGACATGAAGACGGCAGCCTCATGAAAAGTTGCCGATGGAAATGCGTGGCGTTGGGCGGCGCTGTAGGGCATCCATTGCGGACGTGCTATTCGACGGAATTCTGAACACACCCACGCCGAAGGTCTGGTGACAAATGGACTTGGATCCCCGACTGCTTCGCTACCTTCTCGCCATCGACCGCGCCGGCTCCTTCCTCAAGGCGGCGGAAGCGCTTCATATTTCCCAGCCGGCACTTTCTGTCAGCGTCGCGCGTCTGGAGGACGTAACGCAGATGCAGCTTGTCGACCGCGGTCGACATGGTGCGATCATGACGGAGGCTGGCAAGATACTGGTGCGCCATGCCGAAAGCATTGAAGCCATTCTGGAGATAGCCGGACGGGAATTGGAAGCGCGTGGCCGCGGTGTTGAAGGCCCGCTCCACATCGGCGGAACGCCGCTCGCGACCGGCAGTTTCGTGCCGCTGGTCGTCGGCCGCATTCTCGAGGAAAATGGCAATGCTGCCATCGAGGTAGTTGAGGGCACGGACGAGCAGTTGATGGAGCGGCTCCTGACCCACAAGCTCGATCTCGTCATTTCCAATGTCGGACAGAGACCGGCACCGGAGAGAGTGGAAGTCATTCCGCTCTTCACGGCCCGATCGGTGATCGTGGTTCGGGCGGGGCATCCATTGGAGGGGCGGCAAGACGTCTCTCTCGCGGAACTCGCCTGCTCGACATGGGTGATGCCCCCGCGCGGCGGCGCTTTCCGCAAACAGATTGAAGCCCTGTTCACGACAAATGGCGTCCCCTTCCCGGTACACCTTGTCGAGGCAGCTCCCTTCAGCGTGCTGAAGGCAATCGTGGAACGCTCGGATGGCGTTAGCATATTGTCCGATGAGTTCCTGCGCGAGGAGATCCGCCGGGGCGTGCTGACAGCGATTCCGCTGCAGGAACACATCGCCTCACGCCAGTTCGCCCTGCAGAAAATTGCAGGCCGGCAACTCAATTCGCTCGGTCAGCGCTTTGTCGACATCGCCATGGAACTGGCATCGGCATCGCAGACGGAAGCGGAACATTCGGTGCGCAGCGGCCAGAGCAATTCCAGGAAAAGTGTGTGAAACGGTTTTCCGTCCGGGATTGCGTGCGGTGCTGCGCTTCCGTGAAAAGCTGAACCGCTCTAGACCGATCGTAGCGCGCTCATGCGGCTTCGGATGCCAGGTGTTCTCGCGTCCGTGAGATGACCGGCAAATCCGGCAAGCATGACCCCGAGTGGAAGGCGCCGAACCAGTCTGGCTGCAATGAAGGTTGCGCAGATAGCCGCGGCGAGCTTCAGCCAGGGATAGTCGCCGAGCTGGACATGGGCGCTTGCATCGACCGATGTGGCCTTGGCTTTCAGCGCCGCCTCGGCGTCCTCGCGCAGCGCGCCGATATGGGCCTTCAGTAGCCTTAGCTCCTGCTGCAGGGCGTTGAGATCCTGGTCGGCTTTTTCACGCGCAGTCTCCACTGCGGCATCGGCAAAAGGCGGCTCACCTTCTGCGATCAGTTCGTCGGGGTCTGGAAGGCGGCCGTCGCGATTGATGGATGATTGCATGGACATATCCTCGAATAAACAAGCGGGATGAGATCAAGGCCCGGCATCGCCGCCGGGCCTTGATCCACGTCAGGCGCTATCAGTGATCGCGTCGGAAGCCCTGGCTCTGGTGAGATCCGCCCTGGGATTGCGACTGGGTCTGAGAGTGGCCTTGGGATTTCCCATCGGCATCGTCCGATGGTTCGGAACTGCTGCCGGGCAAGGTATAGGCGCGCACTTTGGCGCTTCCATGCGTGGTGTCCCGCATTGCCAGCGGGCGCGCATCGTCGAATGCGCTTTCGGACACGGCGAGGTCTTCCGACGCCTTGCCGCCAGAGGATTGGCCGGCAAAGCCGGTATTTGATGCGCCTTGTTGCCTGTCCTCCAACGACCAGAGGTCCGCCCGTTCATCCATGTCGATGCTGCCCTCGTCGTCCAGAATATCGTGGACGGTCTCGTAGAGCGCGTCATCGATATCATTGACCTGGACGAGGAAGCCGCCTCGCCGCAACCCTTCTGCGTAGACCGCCCGATCTTCGTCAGGGAAGAAGAAGTCCGCCAGCGCGTCGAAGAAGCCGCTGCGGTCGTCGCTCATGGCCCCGGGATTTTTTCCATCCGCCTCATATCCGGGCATCAACCTTATTCTTGAAACCGGCACGCCTGCGTCCTCAAGACGGGAGACGGCGGATTCGGCTTCTGACCGGCTGTCGAAAAATGCGGCAAGGCTGCTGCCGCCTGTCGGGCCTGAGAAAGCCGGGTTGGTATCGTTGTAAATGCTGCTCACGGGGTTCTCCTCTCGATGTCTCGATCCTGCCATCGATCGATGGCAGCTTTCCTGACTTGAAGAACCGGTGGCTGACGTGAATGTTCCAAGGCAATGGCGATGGGAATAGCGATGCCCCGCCGTGTTTCCGCCTTGCATGTCTGATGCACAGAGTCGCGAATTGTGCCGCCTGCGAAATCCGTCAGCGGTTGACGTTAAACCTTCGAGACGCTAGCACGGTTTTGACGCATTGGGGATAATTCATATGGACATCTTTACGGCAGCCGGTCTGACGGCTTTGCTGCAGGTCATTGCTATCGACCTCGTTCTCGCCGGCGACAACGCCGTAGTTATCGGTCTTGCTGCTGCCGGCCTCGAGGCGACGCAACGCCGTAAGGCGATCATCGTCGGCATCGTCGCCGCAACTGTTCTGCGTATTCTCTTTGCCAGCGTCGCGGTCTATCTGTTGGCGATCGTCGGCCTGCTACTGGCCGGCGGCCTGCTGCTCCTGTGGGTCTGCTGGAAGATGTGGCGCGAGCTTCGCGCCGGCCATGGCGAGAACCACGAAGCTACGGGCGCCGAACGCGCGCCGAAGAAGACCTTCTTCCAGGCGGCGACCCAGATCGTCATCGCCGACGTCTCGATGTCGCTCGACAACGTGCTCGCTGTTGCCGGTGCGGCGCGCGAACATCCGAGCGTGTTGGTGATCGGTCTTGCCCTGTCGATTGCGCTGATGGGCATCGCCGCTAACCTGATCGCCCGGTTGCTCAACAACCATCGCTGGATCGCCTATGTCGGTCTGCTGATCATTCTCTACGTCTCGCTCGACATGATCCATCGCGGCGGCGTCGAAGTGTGGCCCTACGTGCAGGCGAGCGGGCTCAAGCTTTAGACTAAATCCTGACCTCGGTCTCGAAGCTCATCTGGTCATACGCCGGCGCCACATGGTCCGGCGTCTCTGCCATGACAGCGTCGTAATCAAGCGGCGTGTGCATATGCGTGAGGATCGCCTGTTTCGGCTTCAACCGGCCGATCCAGTCAAGCGACTGTTCCAGCGACAGATGGCTCGGGTGATAGGTATATTGTAGCGCGTCGATGATCAGCACGTCGAGGTTCTGAAGCTTTTCGACGGTCTGCGGCGGGAAATCGCTGATATCGCTGCAATAAGCTACATCGCCGATCCGGAAGCCGAGCGAGTGGATATCCCCGTGCTGCTGGAGATGCGGATGGAAGGCGATCGCGCCGCCCGGGCCGCGAATTTCGACGGGTTCATCCAGGTTTTCGATCACAACGGGCAGTACGATCGGTGGATAATTGCTGCCCGGCGGCGTTTCCAGACAATAGCCGAAGGCTTCCCGCAGCCTGTCCATCGTGAATTGGTCGGCAAAAATCGGCACCCGTCGGCGGGTATTGTGAAAATAGCCGCGCAGATCGTCGATGCCATGAATATGATCTGCGTGCGGATGGCTGTAGAGCACGGCATCGACATGGTCGGCCCCTGCCCTGATCATTTGCTCGCGAAAATCCGGCCCGGTGTCGATAACGACCGTGGTGACACCGCCATCCGGCGCGAATTGCTGCACCATGAAGGCGGCGCGCGTGCGCCGGTTTTTCGGATTGTCGGGATTGCAGGCGCCCCAATCGCCGGTAATGCGCGGCACGCCCGGTGACGACGAACAGCCGAGAATGGTGAAACGCCGCCGGTAGAGCACGCCGCTAGACCCTCGGCATCTTCGAGAACAGACGGAAAGCGTTCTCGGTCGTGATCCGCGCCACCTCTTCGTAGGAAAGGCCGATCGTATCGGCGAGCACCTCGGCCGTGTTGACGACATAGGACGGCTCGTTGCGCTTGCCGCGCCAGCGCTTCGGCGCCAGATACGGCGCGTCCGTTTCAACAAGCAGTCTGTCATGCGGGATCGTCTTGGCGATCTCGCGCAGCTCCTCCGACTTCGGAAAGGTCAGGATGCCCGAGAAGGAGATATAGCCGCCGAGCGCGACGCCGGTCGTGGCAAGCTCCGGGCCTGCGGAGAAGCAGTGGAGGATGAAGGGGAAGGCCCCCTTCCCGGTTTCCTCGGTCAGGATCGCCGCCATGTCCTCGTCGGCGCTGCGGCTGTGGATGACGAGCGGCAGCCGGGTCTCGCGCGCCGCCGCGATATGGCGGCGAAAACCGGTCTGCTGGTCCTCCGGCTTCTGCGTGTCGTAGAAATAGTCGAGACCGGCTTCGCCGATCGCCACCACCTTCTCATGGGCATTGGCGAGACGCACCAGCTCTTCCGTCTGGATATCAAGCTCTTCGTCGGCATTGTTCGGATGGGTGCCGACCGAGCAGAACACCGAGGGATACTTCTCCGTGATGGCAAGCAGCGCGCCGAGTTTGCGCACCCGTGTCGAGATCGTCACCATCTGCGAAACACCGGCCGAATGGGCGCGCGCGACGATCTCGTCCCGCTCCGCCTCGAAGTCGGCGAAATCAAGATGGCAATGCGTGTCGATCAGCACGGCTTCAAGCCTCCGGAGCCACGTAGCGCGGGAAGACCGGGGTCGGCGCTTCGAGAGCCGTTCCGGCAACGAGACGGCCTGCCTCGCCGAGGGCGGCGAAGTCGCGCTTGTCAGCGGGTGCGGCAACCAGGTCGAGCAGCTTGCCCGATGATTCCGGCATGAAGGGCTGCAGCAGGATGGCGATCTGGCGAACGACTTCGGCCGTCACATAGAGCACCGTGCCCATACGCTCCGGATCGGTCTTCTTCAGCGCCCAGGGCGCCTGGCCGGCGAAATAACGGTCGGTCTCGGAGACGACTGCTATGATCGAGGCGAGCGCCCGGTGTATCTGCTGCTTGCCCATGTCCTCGCGCGTCGATGCATGCAGCGCGTCCACTTGGGCCAGCATCGCCTTGTCCTCGTCGCTGAGCGTCCCGCATTCCGGGATCTTGCCGTCGCAGTTCTTGACGATCATCGACAGCGAGCGGCTGGCGAGATTACCGATGCCGTTGGCGAGGTCGGAGTTGATGCGCGTGCCGATCGCCTCTTCGCTGTAGCTGCCGTCTTGGCCGAAGGAGACTTCACGCAGGAAGAAGTAACGCACCTGGTCGAGGCCGAAATGGTTCACCAGATTGACGGGATCGACGACGTTGCCGAGCGACTTCGACATCTTCTCGCCCTTGTTGAGCAAGAAGCCGTGGGCGAAGACGCGCTTCGGCAGCGGCAGCTTCGCCGACATCAGGAAGGCCGGCCAGTAGACGGCGTGGAAGCGGATAATGTCCTTGCCGATGATGTGCACGTCGGCCGGCCAGTATTTCGCCCGCGGGCCGTTCCTGTCTTCTATATAGCCGGTCGCTGTAATGTAGTTGGTCAGCGCGTCGACCCAGACATACATGACGTGGGCAGGATCGTTCGGCACCTTGATGCCCCAGTCGAAGGTCGTGCGCGAGACCGAGAGGTCCTTGAGCCCCGATTTGACGAACGAGATCACCTCGTTGCGGCGTTCGGCCGGACCGATGAAGTCGGGATTCGCCTCGTAATGGGCAAGCAGCTTCTCCTGGTATTCGGAGAGCTTGAAGAAATAGCTTGCCTCTTCCACCCATTCGACGGGCGTGCCCTGCGGCCCGTAGCGCACACCGTCGGCGCGCAGCTCCGTCTCGTTTTCCTGGTAATAGGCCTCGTCGCGCACCGAATACCAGCCGGCATAGCTGTCCTTGTAGATGTCGCCATTGTCGGCCATCAGGTTCCAGATGTTGCGCGACGTCTCGTGATGACGCTCCTGCGTAGTGCGGATGAAATCATCGTTCGAGGCGTTGAGCAGCGTTGCCATCGCCTGGAATTCGCCGGAGTTGCGGTCGGCAAGCGCCTGCGCGGTAATCCCCTCGCCGCGCGCCGTCTGCTGCATCTTCTGGCCATGTTCGTCGGTGCCGGTCAGGAAGAACACATCCTTGCCGTCTAGACGCTGGTAGCGCGCCATCGCATCCGTCGCGATCAGCTCATAGGCATGGCCGATATGCGGCTTGCCGTTGGGATAGGAAATCGCGGTGGTGATGTAGAAGGGTGTCTTGTCTGTCATGGAGGCCAATGTCCGGCTAACTCTATAAAAATGGTCAGCCGCTCTTAGCGCATGTCACCGTCGAGCGAAACCTCAACTTTCCAGCTGTCGATGATTTCCCGGACGCTGGCGTGGTGAACTTGACTCCGCTTCTGCCGCCATCTACCCGTCATGGAAAAGAGGGCGGGACAAAACGAAGTGGCAGTTTTCATCTATCGGAATTGTCGTGGCTGCGCGCTGACAGGGGCGCCTGTTTGACATTCGAGCCGCTCTATTCGCTTTCCGGCCTGTGTGTGGGCGCCCTCGTCGGCATCACCGGCGTTGGCGGCGGTTCGCTGATGACGCCGCTGCTGGTGTTGCTCTTCGGCGTCCATCCGGCCACCGCGGTCGGCACAGATCTTCTCTATGCGGCGATCACCAAGACGGCGGGGACTGCCGTTCACGGCATGCATGGGCGGGTCAACTGGAAGATCGTCGGCAGTCTGGCCGTCGGCAGCGTGCCGGCCGCCCTGCTGATGCTCTGGCTGTTGGCGGGCGTCGACCGCAAAAGCATCGGCGTCACCAATACGATCACCACCGCGCTGGGCTGGCTTCTCGTCATGACCGCCATCATGCTGGTCTTCCGAGGTCCGATACTCCAGCTTGCGCGCCGCGCCATCGGCGACCGCACGCCGCCGCGGCCGGCAACCATCCTCGCCCTTACCGTCATTCTCGGATTCTTGCTCGGCGTCCTCGTCACCCTGACCTCGGTCGGCGCCGGTGCGCTGGGGGTGACGATCCTGCTGATCCTCTATCCCAGGCTCGATGTGCGCGAGATCGTCGGTTCCGATATCGTCCATGCGGTGCCGCTGACCTTGATCGGCGGCACCGGCTATTGGCTGATCGGCGAGATCGACTGGCCAATGCTGTCTGCCCTGCTCATCGGCTCTATCCCCGGCATCATTATCGGCAGCCTTCTGGCGCCGAAGCTGCACGAGCGCACCATCCGCATCGTGCTCGCCGCCACGCTAGCAGTGGTCGCAGGCAAGCTGCTGACCTAGAGCAATTCCAGGAAAAGTGCGAAGCGGTTTTCCCAGGCAAAGCGCGAAGCGGTTTTGCCGGGAATTGCGTCAAAACAAAAGGATAGAGCGGTTCTGCGCTTCCGTTAAACGCTGAACCGCTCTAGAGGCCCGGCTGTTTGATATCGGCGAGAATGCTGATGATCGTCTGCTTGCGGTCGAGATTATAGGCGTCGGAAATGGTCAGCCGCTCGGTAATGTCCGAATAGAGCCGAGCCAGCCGCTCCGCAGCTGTGATCTGCCCCTCGCTTGCTGCCGCCCGCGCGCGGTTCATGATATCGTCGCCGACATGGCTGACGAAGAAATCGAAGATCGTGTCGCTTTCCCTGCCCGAAAGCGCGTCGGCCAGCCGATGCATCGCCTTGCGCGCCGTCGGTCCTTGGGCGGAAAGCATCTCATCATAGGCGGCAATGATCTCGCCGCCACCGTAGTTCAGGAGTTTCAACGCCTCGCCGACGCTGCCCTTGGCGGCCGAAAGTACCGCCCCGCCCTCGCCTGATATGCCGAGATGGTCAAGGGCCGCGACCAGCGCGGCGTCGGCAAGCGGCGCCAGTTTCAGCGGCAGGCAACGAGAGCGGATCGTCGGCAGCAGCCGTCCCGGCGCATGCGAAAGCACCAGGAACAGCGCCCGCTTCGGCGGCTCTTCCAGGATCTTCAGGATGGCGTTGGCGGCATTGCGGTTCATGTCGTCGGCCGGATCGATGATGACGATCCGCCAGTTGCCGGTGCCCGAGGTCTGCGAGAAGAACTTGCCGGCGCGGCGCACCTCGTCGACGGTGATCGCCGATTTCACCTTGCCGGTCTTTTCGTCCACCGGCCGGGCAAGATGCAGCAGATTGTGCGAGGCGCCGGAGGCGATCTGCCGGCTGACGGGAGAGGCAGGGTCCGGATCGCCGATCATTTCCGGCGCTCGCTCGGGATCGGGATGCGATAGCACGTGATTGGCAAAGCGGAAAGCGAGCGTCGCCTTGCCGATGCCCTCCGGGCCCTCGATCAGGATGGCGTGGTGGCCCTTGCCGGAGCGGTAAGATTGCGCAAGGAAGGCTTCCGCCTCCTCATGGCCGAACAGCCTGGTATTTTCTCCCGGCCAGATGGCGCCGTCGAGCAGTCCGGGCCTTTCCTCACTCATGATGGGCTTCACTCATGATGGGCGGCTTCCGGCATTCGCAAACGGTCGGCGGGCGACTTGAGTTGTTGGACGATCGCCAGGATCTCGGCAGCGATCGCCTCTTCGCTCTGCATGGCGTTGACCACGTGGCAGCGCTCCGGCTCGCGGGCGGCGATGTCGAGAAAGGCCTCGCGCCGTTTCTCATGCGTTTCGAGCCGCTCCTTCTCGAAGCGGTCGGGACCGTCGGCTGGAGCGCGCTTCTGCGCCCGCTCCAGCCCGATCTTGGCGGGGATGTCGAGGATCACGGTGCAATCCGGCATGACGCCGTTGATGGCGATGCGCTGCAGCGTCTCGATGAAATCCGGCTCGAGATTGCCGGTTATGCCCTGATAGACGCGGGATGAATCCATGAAACGGTCGCAGAGCACGATCTTGCCGGCGGCCAGCGCCGGCCGGATCACCTCTTCGACATGGTCGTTGCGCGCCGCGGCAAAGAGGATCGCCTCCATCCGCGTGCCGAAGGCTTCGGCAGCCCCTGACAAAAGCACGTGGCGCACGGCCTCCGCGCCCGGCGATCCGCCTGGTTCGCGCGTCATCAGCACGTCGTGACCTTCGCCCTTCAACGCTTCGGCGAGGCGGCGGATCTGCGTGGATTTCCCCGCGCCTTCCCCGCCTTCAAACGTAACGAACAATCCCGTACCGGATGACAATGACAACTTCCCGCATTCCAGGCGCCGCACGCGCCGTGCTCCATCTATCTATCCGAAGATGTCAGGGAGGAAAACCTTTCGTCGCGGCGACATATTCACCTTTCCCGGCAAATTGCACCAGTAAGTGGCCGCTCAGCCGGGTGCCGACTTGTCCCAGAGCCAGGAGAAGAACAGCGATTCGCCGAGTTCCAGCATGGCGTCGACCGCCCGGCTGCTGAGCGAGCCCTCGCCGACCGCCTGCACCGTATAAAGCGGCACTTCTCGGAGCAGCCGGCTGCCTGCGAAAATCCTCAGCACCCCTGCCTGGGTATCCGGCTCGACCGGCGCCGTCAGCGGCCAGTGATAGATGATGCGCGCCGACAGCCGATCGGGATTGCTGATCGGAATATAGACGCTGACCGGCGCCTTGGCGACGAGATCGACGGTACGCGCCGTACCGCCATAGACGCTGGCGGCGCCGATCACTTCCTTCTCACCGAAGATCTGCCGGTCCTCAAAGGCCGTCAGTCCCCATTCGAGCACTCGCTTGGCCTCCTCCGTCCGCTCCTTGTCGGAAGCGATGCCGGCAAGCGCCAGAAACAGCCGCCTGCCATCGCGCTGGACTGAGGCGACGATCGAATAACCCTCGCCCTCGGTAAAGCCGGTGGCAAGCCCGTCGGCGCCGAGATCGAGCCCGAGCAGCGGATTGCGGTTGCGCTGGAAAATCTTGTTCCACTCGAAATCCGGCTGGGCGAAATAGGGATAGAGATTGGGATAAGACTGCTGCAGGGCGGCCGCAAGCGTCACCATCTCGCGCGCCGTCACCTTGCTCTTCCCGTCGGGGAGCCCGGTGGAATTGCCGAACTCAGCCTTCTCCATGCCGAGTTCACGGGCGCGGCGTGTCATCGACACGGCAAATTGCTGCTCGCTGCCGGCCATGCCTTCGGCCAGGATGATGCAGCTGTCGTTGGCGCCCTGGATGGCGACGCCCTTGATCAGGTCCTCGACGCGCACGCGCGATTTCAGGCTGGCAAACATCGTTGCCGTCCTCGATGGCGCGCCGCCGGTTCGCCAGGCATATTCGGAAACGGGATATTCGGTATCGAGCGTGATCTGCCCCTTCGTCACCGCCTCGAAGGCGAGATCCATCGTCATCAGCTTGGCGAGCGAAGCCGGCGAAAAGCCCTGGTCCTCGTTCTTGGCGAGAAGCACCGTGCCGGTGGCGGCCTCGATCATATAGGCCTGCGCCGCCTTGGTGGCGAAACCGGCGGTACCGCTATCGGCTGCAAATGCGCCGGTGGAGAGCGGCATGATGCATACAAGCAGACGAAGCAAAGGCTTCAGCATCAAGAATTCCCATCGATCAGGGGGCGTATTTCAGGAGGTTAGAGCGAGAGGAAATTCGATGCAATTGCCGCGCTCAGCGCGCGGCGGATTTTGCCTGATGACGCTTCGTCGCAGCAAGGATCGACTCCTGCGTCAGCCCGTCATTGCGCACCATCACAGCGTCGAAGGCGAGATCGACCGTCACGGTCTTCACATCCTCGTTCTGGTAGCCGAGCGCGAGAGACCCCAGCGGCCGTTCGTAGGGCATGGGGCCGATCTCCGGCAACACGACCATCTGGTCGAAGGACGGAGCGGCATTGGTGGCGGATGGTGCTGATGGCGCTACCAGAACATGGGCGGGCGCTGCCAAAGCGGGTGCTGCGACGGGGGCCGCATTGTAGCGTGCGCTCGGCGTCGACCCGGCATAGGAAGTGGCCGACATCGGCACCGGCACGTTGGCCGGCGTCTCATAATCTTCCGAACTCTGCAGCTGATCGCGGGTGATCTTGCGGCTGTTGGAGGCGACCATCACGCCGGTTGCGATCTGGCCTTCCGGATTGACGCCGGGAATGCGGCTGCCCTTCGGCACGTAGGACGCCATCAGATAGGGCATGTCGTGGCCGTCCATGCGGGCGCGGCCGACATATTGCACCCGCACCTTGCCGGTGCCGCTGTGCTGCAGATCCAGCATATCGGCCGTCTTGTTGGAAAGGTCGATGATGCGCCCTTCGTGATAGGGGCCGCGATCGTTGACGCGCACGATGACGGAGGAACCGCTTTCGAGATTGGTGACGCGCGCATAGCTCGGCAGCGGGAAGGTCGGATGCGCGGCGGAAAGATGCATCTGGTCGTAGACTTCGCCGTTCGCCGTCAGCCGCCCATGAAAGGCCGAGCCATACCAGGAGGCGACGCCGACTTTGTTATAGGAGAAGTCTTCCTTCGGATAATACCACCTGCCCTTCACCTCGTAAGGATTGCCGACGATGTAGCGGCCGCCGCCCTTGGGGATGTTGTTGCCGGTAGCGACGCGCGGGCTTGCCTTCACGCCATATTCGGATTCGGAGAAATATTCTTTGCCGTGGGATTTCTTCTTCGGCACCGCCTGTGTCGTGCCGCACGCCGCAACCGTCGCACACATCGCCGAGATCGCCAGCCACCGTGCTGTCGTTGCGAAAGACGCCGCCCCGTATTCCAGTTTCATATGTCCCACGCCGCTCAAAGATCGTTATGGTTAAGGAACTTTGCCCCAATCTGGGCCAATACGCCTTATCCCCACCCGCCTAACGAGACTTTAATCATGCGAAGTTCGTGGCAAATTTACGAACGATTTCGCTGCGATAGCGACAATTCTAATGATTATGGTTTATAAATCACTAACGCGAACCTCTCCGCCCTGCCCTTCCGCCGCCGCAATAAGGCCCGAAATCCTCGTGCCGATGCGGCGCATATGGTAAATCTGAACTCGCTTCCGAATGCCCGAAAAGCCCAAATTGGCACAGGCGGCGCGTGCTTCCCGCGCGGCGCGGCGTCACCTTGCCTCATCAGGCGAAATAACGCT
>Ga0102592_1000336_pt1 | contig 89544 bp, 91 predicted proteins | sample AraplaCol_mMF_r2_FD_76861 | JGI IMG/M metagenome (GOLD analysis project Ga0102592, IMG submission 76861) | Arabidopsis root microbial communities from North Carolina, USA - plate scrape MF_Col_mMF_r2 (SPADES assembly) (version 2) | ecosystem: Host-associated > Plants > Roots > Endosphere...
GAATAGCCGAAGAAGCTGAAGAACATCGACGCTGCGGTCGCGAGCACCATCGCGACGAGCGGCTGCAGCGCCGGTAATGACAGAAGCAGCGCCGAATAAAGCCCATAATTGACGAGGGCTGCCGTCACGCCGACTGAGCCGTAGCGGAAGCCTTCTGCTGCCAGCGATCGGCCTGACCGGTCGAAAGTGAATGTCCGGTTGAAGGCCCATGTCGTCGCCATCGCGAGCGCAATGGCAATCAGCCGGCCAATGAAGGGGCCGAGTGGCGTCAGGTGTAGGAGGGCAGCAAGCACGCCCGCATCGACGATGAAGCCAAGGCCACCGGCGATCGCGAAACGAATGAGTTTCTTCATGCGGCATCCGCCTTCTTGCCATCGAGTGTTATGGCTGAGGTTTTATCCTTTACCGAAACCGGTGCTGCAAGGCTCATATAATGGATACGCAGCTGCTCAGCCCGCGCCCGCGCAACGGAATCGAGGATCACGCCGGCAGTAAACAGCATGATGGAGATCATCGCCAGTGCCGTCGAAAGCACCCAGGTCGGCATGCGGCTGACGAGGCCGGTCGCAAAATATTCCGCCAGGACCGGACCCATGAAGCCGAGACTTGCCAGCATGAAGAACGCGCTGATCGTGCCGAAGAAGGCGAAGGGCCGCGTCTCCTTCATCAGCATCGCAAACATCCAAAGGATCTTGCCACCATCGCGGAAGGTCGAGAGCTTCGAATGCGAGCCCTCCGGGCGCCGCCCGTAATGCAGTTCCAGTTCACTGACAGGCAGTTTCAGCCGCGACGCATGCACCGACATCTCCGTTTCGATCTCGAAACCGCCAGAAACTGCGGGGAAGCTCTTGACGAAACGGCGCGAGAAGGCCCGGTAGCCGGAGAAGATGTCGGTAAAGTCAGGTCCGAAGATTGCGCGATAGAGGATGTTGAACAGGCGGTTGCCGAGGGCATGTCCCTGCCGGCCGGCATCGTCATGCACGCCGCGCCGCGTGCCGACCACCATATCGGCCCTTTCCGTCAGCAGTGTCCGCACCAGCTCTTCGGCATCCTCAGGTGCATAGGTCCCATCACCGTCGGCGATGATATAGATGTCGGCATCAATGTCGGCGAACATGCGCCGCACCACATGGCCCTTGCCCTGACGCCGCTCGCGCACGACATGCGCGCCGGCAAGCATGGCATGCAATGCCGTGCCGTCAGTGGAATTATTGTCGTAGACATGGATATGCGCATCGGGCAATGCCGCCCGGAACCCCCTGACGACAGCCCCGATCGTCGCCGCTTCGTTGTAGCAGGGAAGCAGAACGACAATGTCAGGACTTTCGCTGAGCGATCGCGCCATGGGGTTACACTCGTTACAAAGAAACCGCGGCGAATTTACGCCATGCTGCGTTAACAAGCCCCTATAAGAAGCGAAAGCTGTCGCGTCCTGTGGTTTACACTTTCTTGATAAGCCAAGGCTAAGGTTTGCCTATCACGCAACGACCTGGCTATCATGATGAACGCAGTGCAGCCGATCACCAAGGCGCAAGCCACATCAGTCAGGACTGGAATCATCGGCAATATTCGGCAGCTGCTGACGCGTCTCCTGCCATCCGCCCTCATCTACAGCCTTGTTCTGATCGGCATTATCGTCGTCATGAAATACGCCGGGGGTCCGGTCGATTATGTCGGCCCCGACAATGATGACGGCATGCGCCTCGTGGAGGTCAGGGACTTTCTGAACGGGCAGGGCTGGTTCGATCTGATGCAGTATCGGCTCGGCCTCGGCGAAGGCACGCTCATGCACTGGTCGCGGCTGATCGACTTGCCGATCGCTGCACTAATCCGCTTCTTCGGCCTCTTGCTCGGCCATGATGCTGCGGAAGCTGCTGCACTCGTGGTCTGGCCCCTGTCGCTCGTTTTTCCTGCCATGCTTGCCATGGGTCTTGCCGGACGGCGTGTCGGCGGCCTTGCCGGCATGCACCTGTCTTTCTGCTTTGCCGGCATGGCGGTCTATACCGGCAATCGCTTTGCGCCAGGCGCCATCGATCACCACAATGCTCAGCTCGCGCTCGTCGCAACCATGGTGGCGATGCTCTTCGATGAAAAGCAGCGCGCCTGGAACTACGTCATTGCTGGCGCGTCAGCCGCCCTGGCGATCGCGATCGGCGCGGAAACCACGCCCTTCGTTGCCATCTATTGCCTTGTCGTAGCGCTGCTTTGGGTCTGGGAAGGCGAGCCGTTCGCCGCCGCCACCAAAGCTTTCGGCCTCAGCCTGGCTGTTGCGATCAGCATCCTCTTCTTTGCAACGGTATCGCCACAGCACTATTCAGCGGTGACTTGCGACAATCTTTCGCTCGGCTTCTACAGCCTGGCAACCATTGGCGGTGGTCTGCTGCTCGCCGCCGCGATCTTTGCGAGCCGTCTCGGCCGCGGCTTGCGTCTTGCCGTGATTGCGGCTGTCGGCGCCGCTGTTTTCGGCTCCGCCATGGTTATTGCCCCGGAATGCCTGCGCAATCCGCTTGCCGACCTCGATCCCATGCTGGTCGAACTCTGGCTGCGCAATGTCTCGGAAGCGCAATCCATTCTCGCTCTTGGCAGGACAGATCCCTTTTCCCTTGGCGCATTCTATGCGCCTGGCCTGCTCGCGATCGCCGTCTGTATTTTCCGCTCCGTGCAGGGCGATCGCGTGCAAGTCCATCTCGTCCTTCTGGCACTCTTGAGCGTCAGCTGGGCGGTTGCACTGGTTCAGGTCCGGGGAGCCGTATTCTCAAATCTGCTATCCATCCTGCCGCTTGCCTTGCTGATCATCGACGTGCGCCGCGTGTCGAACGGCGACAGCGAAAATGCCGCGGCTGCCCTCATCTATATCGTGACGGTCCTGGCAAGCGTGCCGGCGGTATGGGCCGTCGGCGGTGCGCTTGTCGAAATGCAGGTGAACAAGACGAAGGATACGGAGGTGGCGGATAAACCATCATGTTCCTCCAGGCAGGCGCTCGCGCCGCTTGGCGGCCTGCCTGCGGGTCTCGTCTCGGCGCCGTCGGAAATGGGTGTGCCGATCCTGCGCTACACCGCCAACCGTGTTTTATCGGCGCCCTATCATCGCAACCAAGGCGGCATGCTGACCGAGATGCATATAGGTCTGGCCGAGCCGCAGGAAGCAGAGGCCTTTCTGAAGGGAGCGGGCGTTACTGTTCTTGCCTTCTGCCCGGATGATCTGCAGACAAGCGAAATCGCCAAATTGAAGCCCGACGGGCTTTATGCACAACTTGGCAAGGGCAATATTCCTGGCTATCTCGATCCGCTGCCAAAAGCTACGGATAGCGGCGTCCAGTTCTTCCGTTATCGGCCGGCGTCGGACTGAGTCCCGTCTTTCAGGAGTGGACGAGTACAGCCCGCAGGCGATCGGTGGTAAAGAGGCCGCCGAGGTAAAGCAGCAGGCCGGCATTGTAACCGATGATCGTGTAGAAAAGCGCCAGGAATGAAACCGCACCGCCAGAGACAATCGCGGCGATGGCAAAGGTTACAGCGATCAGCATGGCGACGATTGCAATGACGCCGGCTGAGCGCATAAGGCCAGCGGTGAGGCCCAGGGTGGTTGCTGTCAGGATGATCATGTTGTCACCTCTTCTTCAGGTCGTTTGCGAGGAACCTAGGGGTCCTCCGCTAACAAAAGTTTATTGGCCACCCTTAATGAAAGCTGCACTTGCAGCCATGGTTACGGATGCGTTCACCTGACGGCATTTCCTCCGGCTCGCGCCGGGCATGTGTTTCGATACAGTTCAACTCTGTTACAGGCTGAAAAGTTCCGTTACTTTTCCATTTACGTAAACGGAACTCTCCGGCTGCAACATCCGCGCTCGCACGAAGCAGCATTACGCTGTCAATTCGATCGCGCCTGATCGACCAGTTGTTCGGAAAGAGGGCGAGCCGAAACCTATAAGGTTGAGCAATGGCGACGATGATAGAAGCGACCGCTCCCGCGTCGCCCATCGACGGGGAATTTTCACTGTCACCAACATGCTCATTTTCGGGTCGGGTGTTCGCCACTCCCTACGAACATGAATGATACTAAGATTTTTTTTAGAGTAGCGATATCCCTATTTCTTGGGTCTCCCACCGTTTTTTGAATAAAAATTCGCCCTTCCCCGGCCCCGACCTTTCAGTTTAAGGGCGATCAAAATAGAAAGAGGGGATGAGCAATGTCTTTGACGGCGATTCGCCTACCAATCTTGCGGAATATTCGGTCTCTGAGCTCTCCGGATCCATCAAGCGGACCGTCGAGACAGCCTTCGATCAGGTGCGTGTGCGCGGCGAGATCTCGGGTTACCGTGGTCCGCATTCCTCGGGCCATGCTTACTTCTCGCTGAAGGACGATCGCGCGCGGATCGATGCGGTCATCTGGAAGGGCACGTTTTCCCGACTGAAATTCCGCCCGGAAGAGGGCATGGAGGTGATCGCGACCGGCAAGGTAACAACCTTTCCCGGTTCCTCCAAATACCAGATCGTCATCGAGACGCTCGAGCCCGCCGGCGCCGGCGCGTTGATGGCGCTGATCGAGGAGCGCAAGCGCCGTCTCGGTGCCGAAGGCCTGTTCGATCCCTCGCGCAAGAAGCGTCTGCCGTTCATGCCCAAGGTGATCGGTGTCGTGACCTCGCCGACGGGCGCCGTCATCCGCGATATCCTGCATCGCATCTCCGATCGTTTCCCCGTCCATGTCATCGTTTGGCCGGTCAAGGTGCAGGGGGAGGGCTCCGGCGAGGAGGTGGCAAACGCCATCAACGGCTTCAACGCCCTGGATCATGGCAGCGAGATCCCGCGCCCTGATGTACTGATCGTCGCCCGCGGCGGCGGCAGCCTCGAAGATCTCTGGAGCTTCAACGACGAAATCGTCGTGCGCGCCGCAGCCGATAGCCGGATTCCGCTGATCTCCGCTGTCGGCCACGAAACCGACTGGACGTTGATCGACTACGCAGCCGATATCCGCGCCCCGACACCGACCGGTGCTGCCGAAATGGCCGTGCCCGTCAAGGCCGAGCTCGAGGCCCAGGTCGCAGGTCTCACTGCCCGTCTGCAGGGCTGCATGAGCCGCCAGATGGATCAGCGCCGCCAGTCCGTCCGCGCCCTGATGCGCGCCCTGCCGTCGCTCGATCAGCTTCTGGCGCTGCCCCGGCGCCGCTTCGATGAGGCCGCTGCCGGTCTCGGTCGCGGGCTGGAACTCAACACTATCAACAAACGCCGCGGCTTCGAGCGTGTCGCCTCGCGTCTGCGCCCGGACGTGCTGTCCAACCGCATCACAGAGCGCCGTCAACTGCTGAACGAACGCATGGCGCGGGCCGAGCGTGTCGTCGAACGCCGCCTCGACAATCTGAAAGCCCGTGTCGAACGCTTCGGTGTCGTTCTGTCATCCGTGCCGGCTAGATTGACCACGCAGACCGGTCGTGCTCGCGACCGCCTTGCCAATTTCTCCCGCCATGCCGACAGCGCCATTGGTCATCAGCTCGCTCGCGCCCGCGCAGCTCTGGCAGCGCAGGACCGCGTTCTTCAGTCTCTCTCCTACAAGAACGTGCTGAAGCGCGGCTATGCCGTCATCCGCGATGAGGAGAATAGGCCGGTCTCGCAGGCATCGGCACTCTCCGCCGGCATGGGCATCGCCATTGAGTTCGCCGACGGCCGCGTCGGCGCCATGACGACGGAAGGCGGTGCTGCGCCATCAGGGGGCAGGAAGCGCACGATCAAGGCCGGCGAGCCACCGAAGCAGGGAAGCCTGTTCTAGCAATGCACATTCTGCTGGTGCTCGCCCATCCGCTGCCGGAAAGCTTCGCCGCTTCTGTGGCGCGGACCGCTCGCGAGGCCCTCGAAACCGCCGGCCATACTGTCGATCTCCTGGATCTCTATGCGGAGGATTTCGACCCACGGCTGTCCAGGGCCGAGCGGGGCGGCTATTTCGATATGCCTTACGATACGTCCGCCGTTTGCGGCATCGTTGCGCGGTTGAAAGCGGCAGACGGCCTCATTCTGGTTTTTCCGCAGTGGTGGTTCAACTTCCCGGCCATATTGAAGGGCTTCATCGATCGCGTTTTTGCGCCGGGCGTCGCCTTTGCCCATGATGCTGCCGGCGGCCGTATCGTGCCGCAACTGATCAATATCAAGCTGCTCTACGCGTTGACGACAACTGGTTCGCCCTGGTGGCTGGTGCATCTCTATATGGGCAATCCCGTCCGACGCCTGCTGAAGCGCGGCATCGCCAATTTCTGTGCCAAGCGAGTGAAGTTCCGGATGCTGAGCCTGCACGACATGGACCGCACGACGGACGCCAAGCGTAAGACGCATCTGGAGCGCGTCCGAAAGGCGCTCGCTGCCGTCTGACTATTCGAAATCGGATAGGAATTTCTTGAGCAACCGGTCGAGCTCGGCTTTGTCTTCTGCCGTCAGGTTGCGTGTCAGTCGCTGCTGGTTGGCGACATGCGCGCCGACCGTCTCTTCCACCGCTGCCAAACCCTTCTCGGTCAGCGCAATCAGCACGCTGCGCCGGTCTTCGGGATTGAACAGGCGCTCCACCAAGCCCGCTTTTTCCAGCTGGTCGATCCGGTTCGTCATCGTGCCGGAGCTGACCATCGTCATGCCGAGCAGCTCTCCGGGCGAAAGTCGGTAGGGTGCGCCGGAACGGCGAAGCGTGGCCAGCACATCGAAGGAGGAAGAGGAAAGGCCGTGCTTGAGCAGAACCGCGTCCACTTCGCGGCCGATATGCGTCGTCAGCCGCTTCAGCCGGCCAAAGATCCCCATGGGTTCGACATCCAGCTCCGGCCGCTCGCGCCGCCACTGCGCCAGGATCCTGTCGACGTGATCTGATTTCTCCTTGTCCATGCTGCATCGATATCAGCAGGTATCTTGACGTCAAGATAAAACACGCTATTCTGAATTTATCTTGAAGTAGAGATTCTTGAAATGAAGACAAACATTCGATACGCGACCGATGTGTTGATGACCGCGATTGCCCCCGCCATCTGGGGCAGCACCTATTTCGTCACCACATCCTTCCTGCCGCATGGCTACCCGCTGACGGTTGCAATGCTGCGGGCGCTGCCGGCAGGGCTGCTTCTGCTGCTGATTGTCCGGAACCTGCCGACGGGCATCTGGTGGAGCCGCGTCTTCATTCTCGGCGCCCTGAACTTCTCGTTCTTCTGGGCGATGCTCTTCGTTTCAGCCTATCGCCTGCCCGGCGGCGTGGCCGCGACGGTCGGCGCCGTACAGCCGCTGATCGTCATCGCGCTCTCGCGCATCTTTCTCGCCAAGCCGATCCGCTTCATTGCCGTTATGGCCGGCCTGATCGGCATCGCAGGTGTCGCACTTCTGGTGCTGACGCCGAAAGCGGCCCTCGATCCCGTTGGGGTCGTCGCAGGTCTCGCTGGAGCGGTCTCCATGGCCTTCGGCACGGTGCTGACCCGCCATTGGCAGCCGCCCGTCTCCAGCCTCACCTTTACCTCCTGGCAATTGACCGCAGGCGGCATTCTGCTCGTCCCCGTGGCTCTCTTCCTGGAGCCGGCGCTTCCTGTGCCGACGACAGCCAATATCCTCGGCATTGCCTGGCTTGGCCTCGTCGGTGCTGCTTTCACCTATCTGCTATGGTTCCGAGGGCTCTCGCGCATAGAGCCTTCGGCCGCTGCGTCTCTCGGCTTTCTGAGCCCGGTTGTCGCGACCCTGCTCGGTTGGCTGGCACTCGGCCAGAGCCTGACACCGATCCAGCTTTCAGGTTTTGCCATGGTGCTGGTCAGCGTCTGGCTCAGCCAGCGCAGCCTGATGCCGAAGGCCGGTACTATGCCCACTCGCCCTGGCGCATCACCGGTACCCGCGAGCCATCGGGCTTGATGCCGTCAATATCGACCTTGTCGGAGCCGATCATCCAGTCGATATGGATCAGGCTGGAATTGCCGCCCTGCGCCTTGATCTGCTCCTGGCTGAGCGATGCGCCGTCGAGGAAGCATTTCGAATAGCACTGGCCGAGTGCGATATGGCAGGAAGCGTTTTCGTCGAACAGCGTATTGTAGAAGAGGATGCCGCTCGCTGAAATCGGCGAGGAATGCGGCACCAATGCCACTTCGCCCAGCCGGCGAGCGCCTTCATCCGTGTCGAGCACCTTGTTTAGCACTTCCTCCCCGCGTGAAGCCGTGGCCTCGACAATGCGGCCGCCTTCGAAGTGAACCCGGATATTGTCGATCAATGTGCCCTGATGTGAGAGCGGCTTGGTGCTGGATACATGGCCCTCAACGCGCAGCGCATGCGGCGTAGTGAAGACTTCCTCGGTTGGAATATTCGGATTGCAGGTAATGCCGTTTTTCGCCGTGGAGGCGCCGCCGTGCCACTCATGGCCGTCCGCGAGGCCGACGGTCAGGTCCGTGCCCGGCCCGGTGAAATGCAGTGAAGCGAAACGCTCGCCGTTCAGCCAGGAAGAACGCTTGCGCAGATTGGCATTGTGCTCGGCCCAGGCGGCGACCGGATCGGGCACATCGACACGCGATGCGGCAAAGATCGCCTTGGCGAGTTTGGCAATGGCAATTGCTTCCGGATCGTCCGGGAAGACGACCTTCGCCCAGGAAGGATTGGGGTAGGAAACGATGTTCCAGTTGATGTCGAAGTTGGAAATCTTCTCCAGCGCCGGCTTATAGGCCGTGGAATTGGCGCGGTTGGCGCGGCCGACCTTGCTCGGATCCTGCTCCGCCAGCAACATCGGGTTGTCGCCGGCAATCGCGAGGCGGGCAGCACCCTTTTCGTAGGCTCTCGCCATGCCGTCATAAAGCCAGCCGGAAGCCCGGTCGAAGCTTTCGTCGCTGGCATACTGGTAGCGGGCCAGCGTCGTTTCCTCGTCGGAATAGAAGGTCGAAACCAGGCCGGCGCCCGAGAGATAGGCGTGCTTGGTGATCAGTCGCACCAGCGGCAGCGCCACGACCGGCGCGGTAATGACGAGATCCTGCCCCTGCTGAAGCTGCAGGCCCACCTTGATGGCGACTTCTGCGAGTTTCTCGAGTTTGCCGGGATCGACGGAGCTATGGCTCTGGGGCATAAACGTCATGGGTCAACCTGCCTTCTGATATCTGCGACGGGAGGTGAAAGACTTAGACCCCTTTACGGCGAAAATGAAGCGTGCGGCCTCCAATTTGAGCGCGGCCGGAGCATGTCCGGCCGCTGGTGCGCACGCGTCAAGCGGCGGCGGGCAGCCGGAGTAGGACCGAATTATGCTTCTCGAGGAATTCCATCAGCCGCTGCTGATAGTCTTCGCCGACGGCGTTCCTGACGCTTGCCCGCTCGGCCAGCGCCTTGCGCCAGCGCTCTACCCGCTCGAGACCATCGAAGATGGGGCTGTCGCCGAGCGTATCGAACAGGTCGAAGTAGCGAAAGATCGGCCCAAAGACCGCGTCGACGAGGCTGAAGCTCGTCCCGGCGAAATAGGGTCCGTCCGCAAGCGCACCCTCGATCGTCACGAATTTGGCAACAAGCGCCTTATGCTTGGCCTCCAGCTGCGCCCTATCCTGCGCCGTCTCATAGCCCCAGAGATCGGAAAGCACGGAAGAGCCGAATTCCATCCATCCGCGATGGCGGGCGCGGGTCAGCGCGTCGGCGGGATGCAGCGCCGTACCTGTCTGTGTTTCCTCCAGATATTCGCAGATCACGCTGCTTTCGAATAACACCTCTTCGCGGCCGTCGTCCTCTTGTATCCGCAGCAAAGGCACCTTGCCGAGGGGTGAGATTTTCAGGAACCAATCCGGCTTGTCGGCAAGATCGATGTTTATCCGCTCGAATGGCACGCCCTTTTCGAGGAGCGCGATCGCGGCACGTTGCACATAGGGGCAGAGATGATGGCTGATGAGGGTAAGCTTGCTCATGAAAGTCTCCTGGGGGTTTGCAAGGGATCGTTGGCTTCATATGTATGCAGATGCATCTAATATCGCTTGTCTTGAGTTTCAAGATAGATGTATTTGCATTTATGTCTGAGAATATGCCGAAGCCGAACGAAGCCGTCGTCTCTGCCTGGACGGGCCTCATGCGCGCCCGCGAGCGGCTGCTGGGCTTGATCGAAGCCGATTTGAAGTCTGCCGGCATGCCACCGCTTGCCTGGTATGATGTGCTTTGGGAATTGGCGCGCTCGCAATCAGGCAGGCTGCGCCCCTATGAGCTCGAGGAGCGGACACTGCTGGCGCAGTACAATCTTTCCCGTTTGATCGATCGGCTGGAAAAGGAGGGCCTCGTCGGTCGCGAGGTCTTCGCACAGGATGGTCGCGGCCGCTGGGTTGTGATCACTGATGCCGGCCGGCAGCTTCGGGAGCGCATGTGGACCGTCTATGGCAAAGCAATCGAAACTCATATCGGCGGCAAGCTTTCAGAAGGCGAGGCGAGGACGATCGCCGGCCTGCTAGACCGCTTTCTCTGATCAGGCGATCAGCGGTGCGGCGGCGGCCTTCAGTGCCTTCAACGCCTCTTTCGGATCGAGCCGCACCTGCAGCCCGCGTTGCCCGCCATTGATATAGACGAGCGGTTCGGCAAGAGCGGTTTCCTCGATCGCCGTCGATACGATCTTCTTCTGCCCGAACGGGCTGATGCCGCCGACATGGTATCCCGTTAGCCGCTCCGCATCGCTCGGTTTCATCATGTTGGCCGATTTGCCATGAAAGGCGCTCGCGAGCTTCTTCATGCTGACCTCGCGGTCGGAAGGCACGACCACGCAGACCGGCTTCCCGTCCACCTCCGCCATCAGCGTCTTCAACACGCGATGCGGCTCCTCGCCGAGCGCTTCGGCTGCCTGCATCCCCACGCGCTCGGCGTTCGGATCATAGTCATAGGTGTGAACCGTGAAGGCGACGCCGGCTTGTGTGAGGACCTGAGTGGCGCGAGTGGTCTTGGACATGGCTCAGCCCTTGAACGCCTGCGCGTAGATATCCGGCTTGAAGCCGATCAGCAGCTTGCCGCCAGTTTCCAGGACTGGCCGCTTGATCATCGACGGCTGGTCGAGCATCAGCGCGATGGCTTTATCGCGGTCGAGATTTTCGCGCGCGGCGTCAGGCAGGTTGCGGAATGTCGTACCGGCGCGGTTCAGCACCGTCTCCCAGCCCGCCTCGTCGATCCAGCGTTCCAGATGCGCTTGGTCGATGCCGACGGCCTTGTAGTCGTGAAAGTCGTAGGCGACGTTATGATCGTCCAGCCAGTTGCGGGCCTTCTTCATCGTGTCGCAGTTCTTGATACCGTAGATGGTGACGGCCATGCCGGTTCGATCTCCCTGTTTCCGGAGGGAGATACCACGCTGTATCAGCGCTGCAAACGCCGTCGGTCCTTTATCCCTCAAGCTCTTCGATAAGGGCAGGCAGGTCCGCCACCGTTTCGATAACGTAGTCGGCACCGGCAGCAATCAGCTTCTCGCCGATCCGCTTGTGCAACGCGGCTCGCGCCTCTGGCGAAAGCGCGTCCAGCTCTTCAGATGTCAGTCCCGCCTCGTTGCCCGAGAGCGTGACGCCAACGGTGACGCAGCCTGCGGCAGCACCCTCGGCAATGCCGGGTTCGGTATCATCGACCTTCAGCACGGCAGAGGCCGGATAGACCATCAGGTCGAGGAAGCATTTATACATGCCGATCGGCGTCGGTCGGCCAAGCGGCAGATCATCGGCACAGATCAGATTGTCGGGCGCATAACCTTGTTCGGCGGCAAGCGGCAGCACGCGCTCCATGATCGAGCGTGTATAGCCTGTGGTCGAGCCGATCTTCATCTGCCGCTCGCGCAGATATTCGATCGTCTTGATCGCTCCGGGCACCAGCGCGCAATAATCGGTCACGACGGCTTCGTTCAGCGGCACGAAGAGTTCGTAAACACGGTCGATGGCCGCCTCGTCCGGAAGCGTGCCTTTTGCCGCCTGCCAGCGGGCGGCGATATGCGGCTCGGCCAGCATCGCGGCGATATGCGCGCGCTTCGGGAGCCCCATCGGCTTGCGCGCGTCGGCGATCGTCACCTCGACGCCGAACTTGCCGAAGGTTTCCACAAAGGCGCCCATCGGTGCGAAGGATCCGAAATCGATGACCGTGCCGGCCCAGTCGAAGACCACTGCCTTGAATTGTGTCATGCTGCGCTCCCGTAGAGATCCTCGATGGTTTCTTCGCCGATGCCGAAGGCGGTCGAAGCACCGCAGCCTGCCGTAACAACGACAATGCGCAGCGCATCGGAAGGCTTGTCGGTAAGCTGCCAGCGGTCTGGAGCGGAGGCATAGGTGCCGATCCAGCGCTCGGTAATGAAGCGACCCGGCAGGTTGAGCACGGCATCCATTTCGTCGAGGGTCAGCCGGTCGACCCGCTCCAGTCCAAAGGGATCGGGCGTTTCGGAGTAATGATGGCTGTCGCCGACGATCAGCGATCCGTCTTCCGACTGCGTGACGATCAGGTGGATGCCGTTTTCCCGCTCTGGCTTGAATTCGCGGTCAAGCCGCGCCTTCAGGGCAGTCGCTTCAGGCAATTCTGCATAGCCGAGGTAACGTCCGAGCCCGAGATCGGACATGACGGCAGTGCTCAGCGAAACCCGCTGGGCCGGGACGACACGCATCATCTGCAGCTTGCAGCGTGTGACGTTATAGGCAGCAATGCGATCTGCGAACAGGCTCTTGAAATCGTCGCCTGGGCAAACAACCACGGTCTCCGCCTCGATCAGACCGGTGGACGTCTCTATCCGCGGCGGTTCGACGCCATTCACTGCTGTGGAGCGGCGGAACTCGATGCCATATTTGACTTCGAGATAGCGGGCGAGCAGCGGAATGGCTGTGCGGGATTCGACACGAAGTTCATGCGGGCTATAGAGTGTGAAGCGCCCGGCTTCCGGTCGCAGTGCCGGCACAAGCCGGCGTGCTTCGTCGAGCGTCAGCCTTTCGCAGCCTTCGCCCATCTCCGTGCGCAGGAAGGCATCGATGACGGCTTCGGATTCGTCGAGCCTTGCAGCAAGGAGCAGCCCCCGCTGCAGCACGTCGATGCCGGCGTCATCGACGATCTCGGCCCAGACATCGCGGGCCCTGCGTGCCTTGTTCCAGCAGTCGCCTGCCTGCTGGCCGGTCACCGTCACAAAGCCGAAATTGCGCACCGAGGCGCCGTTTGCCTGGGCGTCGCGGTCAACAACGACGACCCGTTTGCCGCGCTTTGCCGCCGCCAGCGCATGCGCCAGCCCGACAATTCCCGCGCCGACGATCGCAATGTCATAATGCGGCATGAAAGCTCCTTCGCAACATGTCTGCAACGGCTTGGCGGATTTTCTTGAAGCCTGTGTGACAGTTGCGCGAGCTTTACATTCGCATGTTGAAAAGAACGCCGGTCAGTCTTCCAGCGTGCCGGCCTTTCGCGTCGCCCTGCTCGGCTTGTCGGCGGCGATCTTCATCAGGTCGCCGCGCCGGCGCACAAGGCGATCAGATGTCCGTGTGAGAAACAGCCCATCCTGTGGCGCCCGGATATCGATGTCCCCTTCGGCAAAGCCGGGCCGGGTGACGATCGTCGCCAAAAGCTCTCCTTCCGAGACATGTTCGCCGATATTGCGGTGGAAGAGCACGGTACCACCCTGCGGCGCACGCACGATCTCCACATTGTCGAGCGGCACGGCAGGTCCGGCGAAGGTCTTGTCTCCGGAAGGTTTGCCGTTGACGACACCGCGCCCGATCAGGAAGCGCAGCAGCCCCTCGGCGTCTTTCTCGGCCATATCGGGATAGACGTCACGGCGGCCGCGCAGTTCCGCAGTCACCGAAAGTTTGCCGGGAAGCTTGGCCTTACGCTCGCCCGGCACCTCGTACTTCCACGCAAAACCGACTGCCTCTTCGAAGGCGGAGCTTTCGCCATCTGAAAGCAGCACCGCTTCCATGTCGAGCGCATTGGCAAGGTCAGCAGCCTCCGGCCAGAAGGCTTCGTCGATATAGGCATATTGCAGCGATTCATCGTCGCAATGCAGGTCGAGCACCAGATCGGCCCCGAGCGCCATATGTATCAGCTCTCGTTTCAACCGATCTATAGCCGGATAATTATCGAATCCGTCAAGCAGCTCTGCCCGATCGCGGATCGAGATCAGCGGAAAATCGCGATTGAAATTGGTTCGTGATCCCAGATCGAAGCGACCCTGCAATTCACCAAAATGCGATTGTGCCGCCCCAACAGGGTTTGCCTGCGGCACGAGCGTAATGTCGCCCGCGATCCGCCCCTCGCTTTCAGCCTGGCGCAGCTTGCCGCAGAGAAAATGCACGAGCGCCGTGCCCGGCAGTTCGTTGGCGTGCAAGGCAGCTTGGATATACACCTTGGGAGCCGCAGGATCCTTTCCATTGAAGCGCATGACTGGCAAACGCCATTCGATACCTGGTGTATCGCCGGGGAGGATGATCTCTGAAACGTCCACTGTCTTGCTCCGCATGTGCATATTGAGTGGGGAGTTTTACAAGAATCCCCACCCGCGGTGCAAGCGCAGCTCAGCCGATCAGGAGCCATCGGTTGACGACGCGATGCTCGCTCTTCCCATAGATGCTATGGATCAGCAGGAATTCCTGTACCATCCAGCGCACGGGTCGGTCGAGCTTTTCGGGCAGAACGGTCTTGCGATCATAGAGCATCGTCATGTGCGGCGTCAGATGTCCGCCGACATTATAGGGTAGTCCGGCCTCGTAGAGACCTTCCTGGATTTGGTTGCGAAGATCCAGCAGGCCTTCGTTTTCTTGCCTGCCGCAGATGACGAAGGCTTGCGGTTGGCCCGGATGCGTGAAGCTCATGGCTTCGTCGAGAACAATTTCGAACGGTTGGACGCGCACCGTCGCGGCGACTTGTTCAGCGCTGAACACGATATCATCCGGCAGCCGACGGTAGGCGCCGATGCCGTTCAGCGTGACATGAAGCAGTGCGTTGGGCCGCGAGGGCACGGTCAGAGAATGTCTATTGCGATACACTTGCGCGATGTCCAGCGCCTCGGATGCCGCTTCGATAGTTGGACGAAGTGCGAAGAAAATCCTGTCGTGAAATTCCCCGACGAGATTGGATTTCTTCCGGGGGCCAGCGCTATTCGGATCGAGTGGAAAATGAGGCATTTGAACTACGGACTACATCGCCCGCCTCCTTGTTTTTACGAGGAGGAGCATACTGGGATCGGCGTTCTGGTCAAGAACAAAACATGAACAGACATTGCTGCGAGGATACTCAAAACAGAAACGGCCACCTTTGCGGCAGTCGTCTGCTGGGATCAATCAAGCCTAGGCATGGATTAGGCAGCGTTCTTGACGACCTCGGCCACCTTCCTGGCGGACTTGGCGCGGGCTGCCTTCGGCGGTGCGAGACGAAGGACATCGTCTGCCAGCATACGGGCATTGTCTTGCGCCTTATCGAGATTGCTGACGCGGGCAGGATCCATCGTATAGAGGCTGCCACCGGAAACGAACATGTCGCGATAGGCGGCGCGCTCGATCAGTGCCGTGTCGACGATATTGACCTGCTGCTTTGCGAGTAGGCCCTTGACCGCCAGCAGCGCGCGAGTGGTGATGATCGAACTGATGCGCGTCAGCACGACCGAATGCGGGATGCGGATATCATGCTGGGCAGCAAGCTGCTTCATGATCTCAAGCACCTGCGCACCGCCGACGGCATCCATTGCGCATCCCTGGACCGGAACCAGCACATGGTCGGAAAAGCCGATGGCTTTCGCCATAGCCGGGCTCAGACCGGCGGGCAGATCGACGATGATGTAGCCGCCACGCTTCTTCAGATCCTTGACCTGCTGTTCGATCGTATTTTCGCTGACACCGGGGACGACAGCGAATTCCGCTGCGTCACCAGTCAGGCGATGCCAGCGTGTGGCCCATTGCTGGGGATCGGCATCCAGAACGGAAACGCGATGGCCACGGCGAGCCAGTTCTGTGGCGAGAACGAGAGCGACCGTCGTTTTGCCGGCGCCTCCTTTCGTATTCGCAAAAGTAAGTATTGGCATCGATACCTCGGGTTGATGAGTTGGCGGCATCATCCCTGGGAGAGGTGCGTCTCGGATTTTAGGAACAGCAGCTTTCACAGTGATGAGACGAAAAGGTCAAATAGCAACCTTGCGTGGCGCTGTCTCAACATGCTGTCCGAGGTTGATTTTTTTTGGGGCAATCAATGAGGGTCGGGCCTCAGGATAGCCACGCCTGAGATGATCAGCACGCAGCCCTATGACACCGGCAGCGGTTTTTCATAAGTAGAATTGAATACTCTAGCTCTGGCAGGATCTAGATGCTGAAACACCCACTGTTCAGCTGTTTTGCCTATCATTCACGCTCCTCTGAAGCAGAGGCAAAACGGGAACCCGCGTCGGGGTTCCCGAGATCTTCATTCCCACTCGATCGTGCCAGGCGGCTTGCTGGTCACGTCGTAGACGACACGGTTGATGCCGCGGACCTCGTTGATGATGCGGGTCGCGGCGCGGCCGAGGAATTCCATGTCGTAGTGATAGAAATCCGCCGTCATGCCGTCGACCGAGGTGACGGCGCGCAGCGCGCAGACGAATTCATAGGTGCGGCCGTCGCCCATGACCCCAACGGTCTGGACGGGCAGCAGCACGGCGAAAGCCTGCCAGATCGCGTCATAGAGGCCGGCCTTGCGGATCTCGTCGAGATAGATCGCATCGGCTTCACGCAGGATGTCGAGCTTCTCGCGGGTAATGCCGCCGGGGCAGCGGATAGCGAGGCCCGGACCGGGGAAGGGGTGTCGCCCGATAAAGCTGTCGGGCAGGCCGAGTTCCTTGCCGAGGGCACGAACCTCGTCCTTGAAGAGTTCGCGCAGCGGCTCGACGAGCTGCATCTTCATGCGCTCCGGCAGGCCGCCGACATTGTGATGCGACTTGATGGTGACCGACGGGCCGCCGGTGAAGGAGACGGACTCGATCACATCGGGATAGAGCGTGCCCTGGCCGAGGAAATCGGCGCCACCGAGTTTCTTGGCCTCGTCCTCGAAGGTCTCTATGAACAGGCGGCCGATGATCTTGCGCTTGGTTTCCGGGTCGGAAACGCCCTCGAGCTCGCCGATGAAGCGATCGGAAGCGTCGACATGGATCAGGTGCAGATTGTAGTGCTCGCGGAACATGGCGACGACGCCGGCCGCCTCGTCCTTACGCATCAGGCCATGGTCGACGAGGATGCAGGTCAGCTGGTCACCAACGGCCTCGTGGATCAGCAGCGCTGCGACTGAGGAGTCGACACCGCCCGAAAGGGCACAGATGACGCGCTTGTCACCCACCTGCTTGCGAATGTCCTCGACCGCCTTCTGGCGGTAGGCCGACATGGTCCAGTCGCCCTTGATGCCGGCGATGTTATGGATGAAATTCGCAATCAGCTTGGCGCCGTCGGGCGTATGCACGACCTCAGGATGGAACTGCACGCCGTAATATTTGCGCTTTTCGTCGGCGATGAAAGCATAGGGCGCGTTGGACGACGTCGCGACGACTTCAAAGCCCTCGGGCAGCTTGGTGACGCGGTCACCATGGCTCATCCAGACCTGGTGGCGCGAGCCCTTGGACCAGAGGCCCTCGAAAAGCACGCAGTCCTCATCGACTTCGAGGAAGGCACGGCCAAATTCGCGGTGATGGCCGCTTTCCACCATGCCACCGAGCTGCATGCACATCGTCTGCTGCCCGTAGCAGATGCCGAACACCGGAAGACCACTGTCAAATATGATCTGCGGCGCCCTCGGCGATCCCTCATCGACCGTCGAGGCCGGGCTGCCGGACAGGATGACGGCTTTCGGCTGGAGGCGCTTGAAGCCTTCCTCGGCGGACTGGAAAGGAACGATCTCGCAATAGACGCCGGCTTCACGCACGCGTCGTGCGATGAGCTGGGTCACCTGGCTGCCGAAATCGACGATGAGAACGCTGTCGGGATGTGCTGTCTGGGTCATGGCGAGCCTTTAATGAAAAGCGCCTCTTCTTGCAATGCGGGAATTCGGCCGTGTCAGGGTTTTATTGTCCCGATTGTCCCTGTTTTCAGCGCTTGAAGCGTGCCGCGATCTTTCGAATTCGCTGCCGCGCCTCAAGCTTTTGTCTTCGCATGATGTTATCGCAAAGCCGCTGCACGCTATTGCGCGACACGCTCTAGAACCAGAAAACGCCGTCCTCCAGGGCAGTGAAAAGGCTGTCCACGGCATAGGAAAGCTTGCGGTCGACGATATGCAGATATTCCGTCCAGCCGGAAATATGCTGCAGCTCTACCGCGCCGTCGGAAATACCGCGAAGGCCGATCAGCGGCAGCTTGTAGCCCTGGCAGGCGCGCAGCACCGCATAGGTCTCCATGTCGACCATGTCGGCTGCTATATTGGCATAGGCGGCACCGGAAACAACGTTGCCACCGGTCGAAAGCGTGGCTTCGGGAATGCCGGGAATGCGCAGCGGCAGGTCGAGGTCCGCAGGCAGGTCGAGGAAGGGGGTCTTGCCCTTTTCGAAACCGAGCGGCGAGGCATCCATGTCGCGATAGGAAACGGAGGTGACCTGATAGACTTCGGTCTGCTGCAGGCGCGCCGAACCGGCCGAGCCGAGCGAAACCACGAGGTCGGGCAGATCGTCGGAAGCATCGAGACGGGAGAGTGACTTGGTGATCGCGATTGCTGCCTCGACCGGCCCGACGCCGGTCATCAGCGGTTCGATGCGCGAGCGCAGGAACGGGCCATATTCGGCCTCCGCGGCCATGACAAACAGGATGGACTTGCCTGCAACCGACTTCAGTTCGAATTTCATCCCGTAATTCCCTCTCTTCCGCGAATGACCATCATCGTCCCGGTCATGGACGCGATGAGCTTGGCCGGCCCATCGCTGATCGCATAACCTCGCCCGTCGGCGACGATGATGTTGGAGCCGGGCTTGGTGATCTCGCCCCTGAAGAGGAAGCGTTCGCCGCGCCCCGGCGACATGAGGTTGACCTTGAACTCGATCGTGAGGATCGAGGCTTCGGCATCGATGACGCTGTAAGCTGCAAAACCGCAGGCCGAATCGAGCGCTGCGGAAATGACGCCTGCGTGCAAAATGCCGTGCTGCTGTGTCAGTTTGACGTCGAAAGGAAGCTCGATTTCCACCATGCCGTGCTCGATACGCGTCAGCTCCGCGCCGATGGTGTGCATGGCGGCCTGTCGTGCAAAACTCTGGCGGATCCGCTCCCGGAAATCGCCTCTGTCGGTATCGTTCATCGCAGCCCTCTCGCGACCGCGAAAGTGGCATGGCCCGCCGGATTCGACAAGGTTGCAATCCGGCTCACGGCGTTTTTGTCTTCCGCTGCCACTCCAAATGCGTCCATCTCGAACAATCTATTCGAGATGGGGCGTTCCCGTCCTGTCGCCGCGCCGATGTTTCGCCAACGGCTTGCAGCACTTCATCCGCCACTGCGACTTCAGACTTGATCACAGCGTGATACGGCGTCGCTCGGGGCAACAGCGGCGGCCATCGCAAGCCGCCTTTGCGATGGCTGGATTTTGGGTCTCGTCGCGCCCGCCTTAGATTGCCTCAAAACCGCTTCTGAATAAGGCGCCCCAGGTTTATGATCATGCAAACCTGAGGGCGAGCCGATGAAGACATTTTCTCAATCTATGAGTGATTACGAGGCGTGGCTGGCACACGAGCTGCAGGGCGAGCTCGTACAGGAGGGCATCGACGAGAAACACAGGAAGATGCGCGAAGAGGCATTCTCCTTCCTGCGCGCTACCTACTGGCGCTGGGCGGAAATCATCTACGCCGTGAGGCCGGAGCTTGCCGGCATGCCGCAAGTGTTGTCGATCGGCGATACCCACCTGGAGAATTTCGGGACCTGGCGCGATATCGAGGGGCGGCTGGTCTGGGGCGCCAATGATTTCGACGACGCGGCGATCATGCCCTATGGTCTGGATCTTGTCCGGCTGGTCGCAAGCGCCATTCTGGCTCAGCCGGATGCCGGGATTTCCGGCAGGGCGATCGCCGAACTCATTCTCGCTGGATATGTGCGCGGACTTGAACACGCGAGCCCGATCGTCCTGGAGCGCGATCATCCCTGGCTGCGCGACAAGCTGCTGCTTTCGGAGGATGAGCGGAAGGAATTCTGGAAGAAATGGGACAAGCACAAGCCCGGCGAAAAGCCAGCCCCCGGCCGTTTTGTTGATGCACTGAGGAATGCTCTGCCGAGGGGCGCAGGAAGTTCTACGCCCTTACCCGTGAAGAAGAAGGGAACGGGCAGCCTCGGGCGGCCACGTTTCGTCGCCTATGTGAAGGAATGGCGTGGTGGGCCTGTGCTGCGTGAAGCCAAGGCGCTCGTGCCCTCGGCATGGTCGCTGGCAAGATCGGGAGATCACGTCATCAGAACAGGCGTCATCGCCGCCGGGCGCATGCGCAGCCCAGATCCTCATTTCGCTGTGTCGGGCCGAATTCTTGTCCGCCGGCTTTCGCCGAACAGCCGCAAGATCGAGATCGAGAGCGATGCGAAGACGCTCTTGGATGGCGCCATGCTGGAACTGATGGGATTCGAGATCGCCAACTGCCATTCGGATGACGCGGCAAGTGCTGCGGCTATTCGCAATGACCTGCATTCCCGCGGTGAGGACTGGCTGTATGAGGCGGCGCGGGCAGCCGCCGAAGTCACTGAAAAGGAATGGAAAGACTACCGCATGAGTGCCGGCTGAGTGATCCGCACGATATGCTGATCCCAGGCGACATCGCTATGAGCCGACAGGAAATCGCCATCATAGGAGGAAACGGCAAAACCGCCGGGAGCAGGCGCGATTCCCGCGGCATCGCGAACGCTGTCCTCGCGCAACACATTGCCGGTTTTCGCATCGATGGTGACAGATGCGCCGCCGACCGGCGAAGTGACGCCGACCAGACCTTCCTTTCGATTGACTGCGATCGCCCCGACATAATTGGCAAGCCGCCGGGTCGTTTCCTCGGGCAAATCGACGAAAACAAGATCCTCACCCCTGGCGAAATGTCCAACGAGCGGCGGCAGGTCCTTCCTATGGCCCTCATATTGGCAGGCGAACCAGATGCGACCGTTGGCCTCGAGATCGACATGGCGTGTTGAGACCGACGACCATTGCGGCGGTAGCGTATGCTTTTCGATCAGCGTGCCGGTCGCCGCATCGATGAGCGCCAGCGACGGCTGCATGTTGCCGAGATTGAGCTTGGTGCGGCCGAAATCCGGGTGGGTCTCGATACCGCCATTGGCGACAACAAGCATGCGGCCGTCATCCGAAACCGTCATGTCATGCGGGCCGACGCCATAGGTTTCGTATTCGCCGATACGGGCGAAACGGTTCGTCGCATCGTAGAGGCCGATCATGCCCCTGTTGTTGTCGAAGTCGTTCTCGCTGGCATAGAGCAACCGCCCATCCGGCGAAAACGCACCGTGGCCGTAGAAATGGCGGCCCTCCGGTGAGGTGATGACGATCGGTTCGCCCCTGTTCCGGGGGTCGAAGATCATTGCGAAGGTACCCGGCCTGCGGGCGAAGGCGACGGTGTGGCCGGTGGCAACACTATGGGCCATGCCATGGGCGCGGGCGGGCAGCGCCACCTGATCGACAATCTCCCCGCGTTCGGTGACCGTCGCGACCGCAAAGGAGCCGTTGGCAGCGCGGATACCGGAGGCGTAGACAGCATCGGCGCGCGTGAGAGCCAGCAGCGCTTCAGGTTTCAGCGCAGCCAGAAAGCCGATACCGGCAGCCTTGACGAAGCCACGGCGGTCGATGGCGGCGCTTCGCCACATCGGTCAGTCTCCGTCCGAGAAGGAGAAGCCGGCCGAAAGACCGATTGCCGCTCCATACTGATCGCTGATCGTGGTAATGAGATCGCGGCTTTCGCTAAGCAGCGTATCGAGATTGCCCCTCTCCGCATCGCTGACCGCGACTTCGATATCCGGGTTCAGCTTCGAGACGTTGTCGATGATCGTCTTCAACTTGGTGTCGATTGAATCGGCAACCGCCTTCTTTTCGGGCGGCAGCAGTTCGGCCATGCCGGCCTTCTGCCAGAGGGTACGAATGCCCTCAAGATTGGCGGCCATCGATTTCCAGGTATTCTTGGAACGCCAATAGATCGCCATGCGCGGGCGAGCGGGCGTATCCTTGCCCTTGTAGAATTGCTCCAGTCGCTGGTCGCGGACATTCTCCGCGCCGTGGACGAGGATGCCGAGGAGGGCGGTCACGGCCTCCTTGTTATCCATGAAATCGTCGCTCTGCGGGCCAGGATGTTTCCAGCCCGCCTGCACACCGTCAGGCTTTTCCCAGGCGGCGACCACTTCGCCGGCTTCACGCTGGATATTGCCGGCAACCGCCTGGCCATACAGGCAGCGGAAACCGCCCTTCTGCTTGATCAGGTCCTCGGACCCGTTGCCGTAGAGCACATATTCGAGTGCGGTCAGACCCTGCAGAGCGACGCTCTTGCCGGCGATCGCGTCGACTGTCGCGTCCTTCGGATCGGCCTTGGCGATCAGCGCCTGCACCTGCTTCAGGCCGACACCCTTGCGGTCGGGATAGAAGAGGATGTGCTCGAAGAGATTGTCCTGGATGACAGGGCCGGTCTGGACGATCTCGATCGTCGACCAGTAGCGGATCGTATCGTCGAATGCCGATTTGGCGCGGTCGAGCGTCTGCTGGGTACCGGAGGCGCAGAGATCGTTCATGGCGGTCGTCAGGCGCGCGGATGATTGCTGCATGTTGCGATAGCCTGGGCGGATGACCTCATCGACGGCGCGCTGCATGACCGACGGCACGGCATCCTCGTTCAGGCCCGCAGCGGGCGTCGCCGCGCTCTGGGCGGCAGCCGATGTGGCAAGGCCGGTCACGGCGAGGCAAAGGAGGGTGTGCCAGGGGCGCATTAAAGTGACTCCAGGAATGTAATCAGGGCCTCTCTATCGCCTTTTGATAGAAAGGAGAATGCGCTACGGGCTTTTTCCGCTTCGCCGCCATGCCAGAGGATTGCTTCGGTGAGATTTCTGGCGCGGCCGTCATGCAGGAAGAAGCTGTGTCCGCTGACAGTCCGGGTCAGTCCTATACCCCATAGCGGTGGCGTGCGCCATTCCCGTCCGCTTGCAAGTCCTACCTGCTGCCCATCGGCAAGACCGTCGCCCATGTCGTGCAGCAGAAAATCGGAATAGGGCCAGATGAGCTGGAAGGATTGCGCCTTTTCAGCCGTATCGCGGCGCGTGACGAACTTCGGCACGTGGCAGGAAATGCAGCCCGATTCATAGAACAGTCGCTTGCCGCGCAAGGTTTCTGCGAAACTTGCTTTGCGCCGGGCAGGCACGGCGAGGTTTTCGGAATAGAAGGTCACCAGGTCGAGCACCGGGCCAGGAGCTTCCTGCTCGCCGAGGCGTTTCTGCACGCCATCAGGCATGGCGAGGCACTTTGTCTCAGCGCTGGTGCAGTCGCCGTAGGCATTTGGCGCGTCAGGCGTCGAAATGCCTATATCGGTGGAAAAGGCGTCAGCGCTCTGGTCGCGTATATTGGCATTCTGCGCCTTCCAGCCGAAGCGCCCCAGTGCAATATTGTCGCTGCGGTGGTCGCGTACGATCGCCGTCTTGCCGGAGATACCATCATGATCGAGATCATCAGGATCGGCATGGGCAAGAATATCCGCCTCGGGGATCGCCTGGATCAGGCCGAGGCCGATCATCGCCGGGGCGACCCGCGCTGAGATCGTTGTTGCCGGATCGAGCGGGCCGTAGGCGAGGTCCTTGGCGGAATAGGCGGGTTTGCGCAGGCTAACCGTCTCCCCGCCCGCAAGCGTGACAGTCTCCTCGGTATAGGTGACAGCAACCTTGCCTTCGGCGGCAAGCCCCGGAACCGCGAGGTCCTGAAGCTGGTGCCCATAAACCGGATCGGGGAAGTTGACGACATCGGCGCCGGCGATTGCTATCTCTTCCTCCGCTGTCTTCGCTGCACGGGCAATACGCAAGACCATCGAGGTAGCGCTTGGACCACCCTCCGGCGGTTTGCCGCGACCGTCATTGGCGTGGCAGCTCATGCAGGAACGGGCGTTGAAGAGCGGGCCGAGCCCGTCGGAAGCTTGCGTCGAGGATGGCGCCGAAACCCAAAGCTTGCGGAAGAGCGCATTGCCAAGCCGGAAATTCTGCTCTTCCTCGAAGGGGATATTGGCCGAGATATGCGAGAAACTGTCTTCGGTAACCGGATCGACGGAGGTCGCCGCACCCGCTTGCATGGCCTCGTAAGGCTCCGCCTTGCTGAAATCGCCGGTCGGCCTTGTGATATCGGCGACGCGCTTCAGGTCTGCATCGGAAAGATCGGTCCGACTGGTGGGGAGATCGAAAGCGCCGGCGATGGCGACGGGAAGCCCGGCAAGCAAGGCGCAGAAAGCTGCGCTGACAAGAAGGTGACGGGCAGGGTCATGCGACATTTCAAGGGTCCGGGCCGTTCCGCGATCGGAACGGCCCGCCTTTTTGCTTATTTGAAGACAGCGTTAGGATTATCCAGGCTGTCGGAACCTTCAAGCTCCACGGTGCCGAGGTCAAGTGCGGCAATAACACGCTGGACCGACTTTGTCTGGTCGATGAGACCATCGATAGCAGCCTGGACGACGGCGTTGCCTTCCTTGTTGCCCTCGCCAATCATCTGGTCGTATTTCTCGACTGTCTCGCCGCGCTTGGCCATGGCGTGCATGGCATCCAGCGTCGTATTGAGCTTGCCGGTCATCTCGGCGTCCAGTGCCTTGTCCTTGGCGGCAACGAGGTCGTGCAGCGAAGGGCCGGTCATCTTTGTGCCGTCGACGCGGGTATATTCGCCCGAATAGGCGGCGGCGATGCCGATCGCGTCGTTCAGATGCGAGTTGTAAGTATTGTCGGAGAAGCAATCATGCTCTTCTTCCGGATCGTGCAGCAGCAGGCCGAGCTTCATGCGCTCGCCGGCCAGTTCACCGTAAGAGAGCGAACCCATGCCTGTCAGGATGGCGGCGAGACCGGCCTTCGGATCAGCTTCGACATGCTTGGTGGCTTCACCGTCGGGCGCCCAGTTGTCGGTCATTTCCTGCAGGTCGGAAACGAGCAGCGTGGAGGCGGACTTCAGGTACTCGGCGCGGCGGTCGCAATTGCCGTGTGAGCAATTCTTCAGGTCATAGTCGGTTGCTGGGCGCTCGCCGGCACCCGGTCCCGTGCCATGAAGATCCTGGCCCCAGAGCAGGAATTCGATGGCGTGATAGCCGGTCGCGACATTGGCCTCGATACCGCCGGCTTCGGCCAGCGTGCCCGAGAGGAATTCCGGCGTCAGCTTGGAGGCGTCGACATCCTTGCCATCGATCTTGATCGTCTTGTTGGCAATGACATTAGCGACATAGAGCGAGTTCTCGTCGCTTTCCGTACCGTAAGAAGGATCGACATAGTCGATCAGGCCTTCATCCAGCGGCCATGCGTTGACCTTGCCTTCCCAGTCATCGACAACAGGGTTGCCGAAGCGGTAGACTTCCGTCTGCTGATAGGGGACGCGCGCCTTGATCCAGGCATCCCGGGCAGCCTTCAACGTCGTATCGTTGGGCGTCTTCAGGAATATATCGATGGCCGCGTCGAGCGCCTTCGCAGTCGTCAGCGAGTCCTCGTACTTGGCATGGGCGACTTCGGCATAGTGTTTCACGACTTGAGCAGCATCGGGCGCCGCATATGCGGGAAGGGCGAGCAGGGCGGCGGGGGCGATCGCCAGCGCGGCTGCGCGGAATGTGCGGTTGAGCTTCATAATCCTCTCCTGTGACGGATTTCCGTCTGAATCCGGCAATCGTCTCTTCGCGCAAAAGCAAACTGGTGTCAAACACTCTAGTTTGGAATGGTTTTAAGGATGGATGACTATATTTAACTGGTCGCTTGAAGACTATCTGACCGCAAATTCTAGGATCACCTGCACGACGGATCGCCCTTGCTACCTCTGGGTCTCGTGATCAACGCGGGTCACGCAGAGTTTTCGATTTCCGCTGCAGAGCGCTTCTCAGCTGTCCCTTCTCAGGCGGCAGAAGAAGAAGCCATCCGTATCCGTCGACGCCGGCGTCAGCGTGATCGTCTTGCCATCGGAAGAGCGTGGGCGCGCGCTGTCCTTGCCGAACAGGCTGTCCCAGGCCGGCAGCGCGCTTTCAATCTTGAAATCGCCATTCTCGGCAGCAAAGCGCCGCACCTGCTCTTCGTTCTCCTGCGGCAGCACCGAACAGGTGACGTAGATGAGGTCGCCACCAGGGCGCACGAAGCTGCTTGCCTGCTTCAGGGCGTCCTGCTGCTGGGCGGTGCGCTCGTCGAGGTTCTTTGCCGTCAGTCGCCATTTCGTGTCCGGGCGCCGGCGCCATGTGCCGGTGCCGGTGCAGGGGGCATCGACCAGAACCTTGTCGCAGCGGTTGCGCAGGTTGGACAAGCCCTTGGCATCGTCATGGACCTGGACGTTGCGCGTGCCGGCGCGCTTCAGCCGCTCGATGATCGGCGCAAGTCGCTTGCGATCGGCGTCATAGGCGTGAACCTGACCCTTATTGTGCATGGCGGCCGCCATGGCGAGCGTCTTGCCGCCGCCGCCGGCGCAGTAGTCCAGTACCTGCTCGCCATCTCCAGGCAGGACGAGATCGGCGACGATCTGCGATCCCTCGTCCTGAACCTCGAACCAGCCCTTCTGGAACGAAAGCTCGGCCGTGACGTTAGGAAGACGTGAGGCGCCTTCGCCGGCGGGAATCCGGATGCCGTAGCGTGCAATCTTCGCCTCGTTCGCGCCGGCGCGTTCCAGCGCCTTGAAAGCTTTTTCACGGGTGGCCTTCAGGATATTGGCGCGCAGATCAAGCGTCGGGCGCCCGGCAAGCGCCTGCGCCTCGGAAAGCCACTCACCGCCGAAAGCCTGTTCGAAGGAGGGCTGCACCCATTCCGGAATATCGCCCTGCACATGTGGGGAAGCATCGGAAAGAGAGCGGCTGGCAAAGGCTGCGAGCGCTTCTGCGGAAAGCGGCGTCGGCGCGAACTTGTCGCCTGCAAGTTCCGCAGCCAGTGTTTCCGGCGTAAAACCCCACTGGCGGAACATGACGGCGTGCGCAATGGCAACGGCACTGTCATCGTCCATCAGATATGCATGGGACAATCGCATGCGCAGCGCGTCGTAGACAATGTTGCCGATCGCCGCCCGGTCGCCGGAACCGGCAAAGCGGTGAGCGAGGCCCCAGTCCTTCAGCGCATCGGCGACAGGCCTCTTGCGGGCATCGATATCAGCCAGAACCGAGATCGCCCCTTCGAGGCGGCCGCCCAAACGCATTCAAAATTCTCCTGTTGCCTTGGCTGGTGAACGATCCGCGCAAGAAAGAACCCCCAGCAAAGCTGTTCGGCTGGGCGGATTGTTCACAAGTCTCAACCGCGTGGTACCCGCGATTGACGGCAAGAGCAAGCGCCGCATCCGGCGCAGGGATTGTGCGGAGGACTTGGCCTCAGCTGATGACTTCGTAGCAGACCTTCGCAGTGCCCGAGGAGACCATGCCGATATTCTGTGCGGCAGCGCGCGACAGATCGAGCACGCGACCGCGGATGAACGGACCACGGTCATTGATGCGAACGACGACGCTGCGGCCGTTGTTGCGGTTGGTGACCTTCACCTTTGTGCCGAACGCCAGAGAGCGATGTGCGGCAGTGTAGACGGCCGGGTTCATGCGTTCCCCGGAAGCAGTTTTGGAGCGAAGTGCGTACCACGAAGCACCGCCACATCCGTTGGCAGCAAATCCTTCAGCCGGAAGGATGAAAGAGCACGCTGCAATGGCTGCGGTAGTGATTAGAGAACGGCAAATTTTCTTCAAAACGGATTGTCCCTCAACTATTGAACTTGCGCCTTCACAGGCGGCGGGGCTTAAATCCGGGGAAAAGTGGCGAAAAAGTGCCGAACACGATCACGGAACATTACAGTCTGTAATATTTGTGATTCCGATAACATTGCGGTAGCAGGACACCGCTTTGGCAATTCTTGGAAAAAGCCTAATGAAATCAGTTAAAATCCGAACGATTTTTTCGCGTAAACGGTAAACATTTGATGGTTGTCGGAAGTCACAAAAAATTTTTTCTCAGGGCGCCATATTTGTCGCCACATTTGCGCAAATTTAGAGGCCGTTAACCATAATACGGAGCGAAATTCAGTTCGCAAAAATCAGAAAGTAGGAAATTCCTACTCTTTATGGATTATAACCCTATCACCCGAATGAGAGGGGTTCGTCAGCCGCGCCAACCGTCATTTTGCCATAACTGGGCGAGCGACATCGGATAGTTCGGGAAGGCAAACCGGAAGCCTGCAGCCTTCAGCTTGGCATTGGAAACGCGCTTGTTCTCTCCATAGAAGGAACGTGCCATCGGTGTCATCTCGGCGGTCTCGAAAGGCTGCTCCGGCGGCGGCGTGACGCCCATCAGGCTGGCGGCCTCGACTATGACATCCTGCGGCGGACCGGGTTGGTCGTCGGTGACATTATAGATGCCGCCGAGCGCATGTTCTGACAGAAACCGCGTGGAAGCGCCGATGTCTTCCACGCGGATACGATTGAACACCTGGTCCTTCTTGATGATGCGGCGCGCTGTGCCGCGGTCCAGATTGACGAAAGCGTTGCGTCCCGGTCCATAGATGCCGGAAAGTCGCAATATGGCGGTCGGCGTTTCGCGGGAACGGCCGAGCGCAAGCCAGGCATCCTCGGCGTCGAGACGTTCCTTGGAGCGGCCCGAGACCGGTATACACGGCGTTTCCTCGGCCACCCAGGAACCCTTGTGGTCACCATAGACGCCGACCGTGGAGAGATAGCCGATCCATTGCAGGTCAGGCAGAAGCACCGTGCTGTCCTTCCCAAGTAATGCAAGCAGCGGGTCGGCATCGCGCGGAGCGATCGACTGAACGAGATGCGTGACGGTGGCCATCGCCGCACGCAGGTCGTCGCTCAAGTCCTCTCCGTTGAAGATAAAGGCTTCGATCCCGATCTTGCGCAACTCTTCGGCTTTCTCTTCCGAACGGGTCGTACCGGAGACGCGAATGCCGCTGTCGCCGAACGCCTTGGCGATAGCCGTGCCGGAATAACCGCAGCCAAAGATCATCACATGCATCAGCTCACCCCTGCCAATCGCCATTCGTTGAGGACGTCATCGTCCGACTCATTTTCCTTTTGTGCGGCAAAGGCTTTGAATTCGCCAGCCTCCATGAGCCGCGACAGCGCCCAAACCGCCATGCCGCGCACGACCGGCGAGGTGTCGGCGGCAAGCGCACGACATCGCTCGATCAGGCTCCGCTCGCCGGAATTGCCAGCGGCGATCAGCACATTGCGAATGAAGCGGTCACGCCCGATGCGCTTGACCGGCGAACCGCTGAAGAACGTGCGGAAGCTTGGGTCGTCGAGCGACAAGAGGAAGGCGATCGAAGGCTCCTTCAGATCCTCCCTTGCCTTCAGCTTCATTTCCGACGCTTCGTTTGCGAACTTGTTCCAGGGGCACGCGGCAAGACAATCGTCGCAGCCATAGATGCGGTTGCCGATCAGCGGCCGGAATTCGGGATCGATCGGCCCCTTATGTTCGATCGTCAGATACGAGATGCAGCGGCGCGCGTCGATCTGGTAGGGGGCAGGAAAGGCAGCCGTCGGGCAGGCGTCGAGGCATGCACGGCAGGAGCCGCAATGGTCGGTCTCTGGCGCATCCATATTGAGATCGGCAGTCGTGAACATCGAACCGAGGAAAAGCCAGGAGCCATGTTCGCGGCTGACGAGATTGGTGTGTTTGCCCTGCCAGCCGAGACCGGCGGCTGCCGCGAGCGGCTTTTCCATGACGGGTGCAGTGTCGACGAAGACTTTTACATCCGCGCCTGCCCTGGCGGCGAAGCGGGTCGCAATCTCTTTCAGCCGGCCCTTGATGACATCGTGATAGTCGCGATTTCGTGCATAAACGGAAATTGCCGCCTTTTCCGCCTTGCCAAGGATGCCACGCGGGTCTTCGTCAGGCCCATAATTCAGACCGAAGACGGCGACCGAGCGCACATCGCTCCAGAGCGTGCGCGGATCACCGCGGCGCTCACGCGTTTCCGCCATCCATTCCATCGTCCCATGCCTGTTGGCATCGATGAACTGTCCAAGCCGTTCCTTGGCCTCCGGGATTGAATCGGGACGGGTGATGCGGCAGAGATCGAAGCCAAGAGCCGCCGATTCCGCCTTCAAGAAGGCGGTCAAATTGTCGCGGCGCTTCTGCTCCCTGGTATCGTCGGTTTTCGCTTCGGGCATCGGAAGCCCTCGTCAGAAATCCAGATCGGCATAATGGGAAACCGGTGTCAGTCCGCGCACGCGCTCGGTGAGCATCGGCCGGAAGGAGGGGCGCGATTTCAGCCGCTGGTACCAGTCTTTGGCGAGTGGCGATTCCGACCAGTCGATTTCCCCGAGATAATCGAGGATGGAAATGGAGGCTGCGGCGGCCAGATCGGCGTAACTCATCCGGTCGCCGGCAAGCCACTGGCGCGAGCCTGCAAGCCAGGTGAGATAACGCATGTGCTGGCGGATATTCGCGCGCGCCGTGCGCAATATCTTGGAATCCGGGGCGCCTCCGCCCTGGTCGGCCGTCATCTGAAGCTTATAAACGCGCTCGCGCGCCAGCGGCTTGGTGACGTCGTTTTCCATCTTCTGCATGAACCATTCCGTCAGCCGGCGGATTTCCGCACGCTGGAATGGATCTTCGGCGAGCAACCGACGGTCGCGCTTCAGCACGCCATGCGTCTCGTCGAGATATTCTGAAATGACGGTCGCGCCACAGAGCGCCCGCATGCTGTCGTCGACATAAACGGGCAGCGTGCCGGCCGGGTTGAGCGCCAGGAAGTCGCGGCGCTTCTCCCAGGTCTGTTCCTCGATCAGCTCCGCCTGATAGCCGTATTCCGCCAGAATGAGCCTGACGAAGCGGGATGCGGACGACATGGGATGATGATAAAGCGTGGGCATCGATACTCGGACTTTTGATTGTGGTGCATGGGCTCAAGGGCTCGCCACTTATACCGCCCTAGTCATGACTCATTAGTTGAAGCTATAGGAGCTTGCCCCCGCCAATACAAGCGAATCGGGCTCATCTGCCTGACAAGGGACAAAACATGGCTGCCTGAATCATCGCAACTCCCCGCTCGCCTTTTCTTGCCTCCCGCTCTGGCGAATGATGATTGTGCAGTGCAATATAAGCCTGACCGCCACTCCAGTCCGACCGAACCCCAAACCGGAGACACTTTATGGACTACATAAACTCTATAATTCTGGGCATTATAGAAGGGATCACAGAGTTCCTGCCGATTTCGAGCACCGGCCATCTGATCATTGCCGAACAGTGGCTTGGTGCCCGCAGCGATACATTCAACATCGTCATTCAGGCGGGAGCGATCCTCGCCGTCACGATTATCTACTGGCGTCGTCTGCTTGATCTGCTGCTCGGCTGGCGCGATCCGCAAAACCGCGATTATGCCTTTAAACTGATTGTCGCCTTTCTGATCACGGCAGTGCTCGGCCTTCTCGTCAAGAAAATGGGTTTCGAGCTGCCCGAGACTGCAACGCCGGTTGCCTGGGCCCTGATCATCGGCGGTATCTGGATGATCTTTGCCGAATGGGCTGCCGCCCGCCGCCCGCCGAGCGCGCACATCACCTGGCTTGTTGCCATTCTGGTCGGTATCGCCCAGGTCGTCGCCGGTGTCTTCCCGGGCACGTCCCGCTCCGGCGCCACGATCTTCGTCGCCATGCTGGCCGGCACGGCCAATCGCGCAGCGGCAACCGAATTTGCGTTCCTCGTCGGCATTCCGACCATGTACGCCGCAAGCGCCTTCTCGCTGCTGAAGACCTTCAAGGATGGCGGCGCGGCCAATGAAGACTGGACAGCGCTCGGCATCGCCTTTGTCGTCTCCACGATCGTCGCCTTCGTCGCCGTCAAATGGTTGCTGGCCTATATCAGGAGCAACCGCTTCACGGTCTTTGCGATCTATCGCATCATTTTGGGAGTCGTCCTGCTCGGCATGGCGATGGCCGGCATGATCAGCTGATATGCTGAAAAAGTGAGCGATCGAACATTCGTCGCTCGCATCAAGGTAAAAATAAAAGCCGGTTCGAAAGGACCGGCTTCTTTATTAGTGGGTGATGGAGGCCGTCGAGCAGGGATCGACGCCATAGGCCGGCGAGCAACCGCCCTTCACCGCTGCGACGGAGCCCGGCGCAATGAAGGAGCCTGCGAGGATGACCAGTGCCGCACACGCAAAAAGAAGCGCGATTGACTTACCCATTAGAAATAGCCTTTCACAGTGATTGCCGCACGCCTGCGAGGCGCTTGAGTCTGTCTGAAGACGCGCGGGGGTGTTTAGTCAGTGGAATGGCAAATAGCAATAAATGTTCCTGCTAAATTTGGTGTTAATTCCACTAAATTTCCTATGCGTCTTTTATGCAACGTCACACATTATGAAACGCCTCATAACGCGTCAGGCTTGCGCCGGATTTGCATCGCACAAAAACAAAGCGCCGCCCGTGAATGTTCACGAGCGGCGCTTGAACGACCGTCTGTCGATTATCAGGCAGCCTTGCCGGAGCCGGTATACTGACCGTGCGGGCGGTAATGGACGAGATAGGAGTCGAGCACTGAAGTCGCCATCGTTGGCTTGATGCCAAGGCCCTTCAGCGTGCGGCCTTCAGCTTCGGCTTCCTTTGAAACGACGTTGTCGTGCTTTAGCAGCTTGACCTGGTCCGGCGTGATCGGCGGCGCGATGAAAGGCACCAGCGAGGCGATGCTGCCAATCATGGATGCGATGCCGAAGGGCAGGGATACGAGCGGGTTCTTGCGGACCGTGACCTTGAGCATAGTCTCGAGACATTCGCGGAAGGTAAGCACTTCAGGACCGCCAAGTTCATAGATCTTGCCAGTTTCGACCTTGCCGTCGACAGCGCGGGCAACAGCCTCGGCAACATCTTCAACATAGACGGGCTGGAATTTCGTCTTGCCGCCGCCCACGAGCGGCAGGACAGGAAACATGCGCGCCATGTCGGCGAACTTGTTGAAGAAGCTGTCTTCGGGACCGAAGACGACAGACGGGCGGAAGATCACCGCGTCCGGCTTGATCGACAGGATGGCGGCTTCCGCGCGGCCCTTGGTGCGGCCGTAATTGGACTGGGAGCCGGAATTTGCACCGATAGCCGAGAGGTGAGTGAGCGTCGCACCTGCGTTGCGGGCAGCTTCGGCAACGGCGCGACCGCCGAATTCCTGCACCGCATCGAACGTGTTGCGGCCGCTCTCGTGGAGGATGCCGACGCAGTTGATGACATGGTCGGCACCTTCGACGGCCCGGTCGATAGAATTGCGGTAGCGCAGGTTGGCCTGGACGAAAGAAATCTGGCCGACATTACCGAGTGGCTGCAGGAAGCCTGCGAGATCGGGGCGGCGCACCGCAACGCGTATGCGGTAACCGCGCTTGGCGAGCGCCCGCACGACATGTCTGCCGATGAAGCCGGACCCTCCGAACACGGTGACGAGCGGCGGCAGGTTGGCAAGGGTCATGGCAGGCTCCTCGAAAGGCTTTGGAATGCTGTGATTGTTTTCGTCTTAGCCCAATACCGACGCGACGAAAAGGGCCATCGCGCCGCAGTTCTTACCCGTTCAAAACTGGCTCAGACGCCTTCGACCACGACCATTTCCGCGTCAGCCACCTCATGGCGGATTTTTGCGGCAGCTTGGTATTCGGGCGAATTATAGCAGTCGACGGCATGTTGCATCGTGGGAAATTCGATGACCACGTTGCGGGCGCGCGCCTTGCCTTCAAGCTCGGTAATTGCACCGCCGCGGGCGAGGAAATTCGCGCCGTATTTCTCGAAGGCCGGCTTTGCGGTCGCGACGTAATCCTTGTAGCGCTCGAGGTCGCGTACATCGACGCGGGCGATCCAGTATCCCTTGGCCATTCCTGTCTCCCGGTTCAGCGGTTCGCCGGCCAGAGCGCGGCGACCATTTCATTGAGGATTGCACGCGCAGCTTCCCGCGGCTCCGGTGCCTTGACGATCGGGCGCGCGACGACGAGATGCGTGGACCCGGCCTTCAGTGCATCCCTAGGCGTCATCACCCGCTTCTGGTCGCCCTTTTCGGTGCCCGTCGGGCGGATGCCAGGCGTAACGATCGCCATATCAGGCCCAACGATCTCGCTGACAGCAGCGGATTCTTCGGCGGAGCAGACGATGCCGCCCATACCCGCAGCACGCGCCTGTTCGGCGCGGCGCGCGACCAGTGCCTGCGGATCATATTGATACCCGGCCTCGACGAGGTCTTCGGCATCCATCGAAGTCAGCACGGTCACGCCGAGCAGGCAGAGACCGGAGCCCTTTGCCGCCTCGACCGCGGCCTTCATCGCTTTCGGATAGGCATGCAGCGTCAGCATCGACATGCCCATCTTGGCGATGTTTTCGACGCCGGATGCGACCGTGTTGTCGATGTCGAGCAGTTTCATGTCGAGGAAGATCTTCTTGCCGCTAGCGGCAAGGTCGCGGGCGAATTCCAGCCCGCCGGCAAAAACGAGCTGGTAGCCGATCTTGTAGAAGAGAACGTCATCGCCGAGCGTGGAAACCAATCCTTCCGCTTCGCCGATCGTTGGAACATCCAGTCCGACGATCAACCGCTCGCGTGCGTCCATCTCAAATCATCCCCGCCAGTCTTCAATGGGTGTCCAGTCGCATGATAAGCGCCGATCCGCAAGGCCGAAAGCATAGAGATTGCCGCCGCCGGCCGGCTGGTCGCGATCACGCGCAATGGAGGCTCCGGCCAGTTGGCATTTGAGCAGCGTTCCAACGCCGCCATGGCCGACGAAGGCGATCGGCGCTGTCCGGTCATGAGAGGATAGGATGGTTTCGACGGCAGAAACGATGCGGGCCTGCGCATCAGTGGCCCGTTCCCACCCCCTGAAGCTCTCTTCCGGGTGTGCGAAAAACCAGTTGGCGGCCTCTTCGAACTTGTCCGGTGGCAGGAAACCGGTGGCGGAGCGGTCGTTCTCATGCATGCCATGCACGATCTCGATTTTCACGCCTGACGCCGCTGCAAGCATTTCCGCCGTCTCGATCGCTTTCGTCTCGTCGCTGGAGACGATACGGCTCAGCCGTTTCGCCCAGTCGCTTGAAGCAGCCTTGCGGGCGCGTTCTGCGCCAATGTCGGAAAGCCCCCACTTGGGAACGGGAATCTCAGGGTCGATCTTGACCTGGGGATGAGTAATATAAAGTCCAAACATTTATCCGCGCCGATAGATCCAGAGTTGAGCTGGAGGAATATTGCGCACGATGAAATCAAAATGATGAATGCTGTAGCGATCGGCATTGGCAACGATCGGCGAGACCGCGCCATAGGAGATCTGCACCACCGGCCGGCCCGCCGGCATGCGATCGAGCAGGCTTTCCAGGAGCGCGATGCGTGCTTGCATGGGAAAATTCAGAAGCGGTATGCCTGAGATCACAGAATCGAACGTCTGGTCCTTGAACACGTCGAGCGTCCGGTCGAGATCGAAGGCATCGCCGTTGATGAAGTTCACGCCTGGATAGAGGCGTACGAGATGTTCATAGAAATCCGTCGAATATTCGATGGCGACGAGCTTTTCCGGCTTTATGCCATGCGCGAGGATCGCCTTGGTGATGGCGCCCGTGCCGGGCCCGAGTTCGAGCACCGGCAGGTCCGAACGCGGATTTGCGACACTCGCCATCTTGCGGGCGGTAATCGAGGAAGTCGGAACGATGGAGCCGACGGTTTTCGGCCCCTGCATCATGCCCTTGAAGAAGCGGATTTCCTCGTCAAACTTCCTGCCGAGCCGTTCCTTGAGCCGCAGTGCCATGCCGTCCTCCCATGCCTGCCGTTAAACCCTCTCTTAATTGCAGGAGGATGAAGCAAAAACAAGAGGCGATGTCGCGATCAGGAAAGTTTCGACGACAAAAGCGACGCGAGATTAAACGCGCATCGGCATCAGCACATAGAGAGCGTCGTCACCTGCGGTGTCACGCACAAGTGTCGGCGAGCCCGCATCGGCCAGAAGGAAGATAGCCTCGTCTCCGGAAAGCTGCGCGGTGATATCGAGCAGATATTTGGCGTTGAAGCCGATTTCCATCGGGTCGGTATCATAGCCGACTGCGACTTCTTCGGTCGCACTGCCGGAATCCGGATTGTTGACGGTGAGCAGAAGCTGGCCGTCGGAAAGGGCAAGCTTTACGGCGCGTCCGCGCTCGGAGGAAATGGTCGAAACGCGATCGACGGCCTGGGCGAAGCTCGTGCAATCGACGCGCATTTCCTTGTCGTTATTGGTGGGAATAACGCGCTGATAGTCTGGGAACGTTCCGTCGATGAGCTTCGAGGTCATGACGATGCCGCCGATCGTGATGCGGATCTTGGCGTCGGAAACTTCCACGGTGACGACCGCATCAGGCGAGTCGACGAGCTTCTGCAGTTCGCCGACCGTCTTGCGCGGAATGATGATGCCCGGCATGCCTTCAGAGCCCGAGGGCGCATCGACATCGGCGCGCGCCAGGCGATGACCGTCGGTGGCGACAGCACGCAGCTTCAGATCGCCGCCGCTCTCGATCGTGTGGAAGAAGATGCCGTTCAGATAGTAGCGTGTTTCTTCGGTCGAGATCGCAAACTGCGTGCGGTCGATCAGCATCTTCAGGTCGCTTGCCTTCAGCTTGAAGGAATGCGTGAAAGTGCCGGCGGTCAGGTCGGGGAAGTCGGATTCCGGCAGGCACTGCAGCGAGAATTTCGAGCGGCCAGACTGAACGTTCATCGAGCCGCCATCCTGGGTGGTGGCAAGCAGCACTTCTGCGCCATCGGGAAGCTTGCGGACGATGTCGTAGAGAAGATGGGCCGGAACAGTGGTGGCACCCGCCTGCTCGACATTGGCAGGTGTGGCTTCGGTAATTTCCAGATCGAGATCGGTTGCCTTCATGTCGAGGCTCTGACCATCTGCTTTCAGCAGCACGTTGGACAGGATCGGGATCGTGTTGCGGCGTTCGACCACGCGGTGGACGTGGTTCAGCGACTTCAAAAGGTTTGACCGCTCAATAGTAATACGCATGGGATGCTACCGCTTTCGACCTTTATTGCCCGGGCGCAAAAAGCGCCGCGTCACTGTTTCCCCTTCGGGAGAGGGGAGTGGACGGGCAAAATGGCAGAACTTTGCCAGCGATTGCAAGAGGCATGGCCGTCCACAGGCCCGCAAATGCCGTTTTGCAGCGCAATGCTCACAGAAATTGCTGCTCTTGTCGAAGCAGCACCGCTCGCCCATAAAGGCAAGAGGCTGGCGGGACGAAAGCGAGTGACATGACGGAAGAGGTGAGAGCGGAAACCGGCGCCCGGCGCGGCTTTCGCCTGCATAATGTTGCGGTGCCGGCACGCCCGCTTGAACCGGCCCTCTATCTTGTCGCCACGCCGATCGGCAATCTGGGCGACATTACGCTGCGGGCACTGGAAACGCTTGCCGGAGCCGACGTTCTGGCCTGCGAGGACACACGCGTTACCCGCGTCCTGCTTGATCGCTACGGCATCCAGAACCGGCCTTTCGCTTATCATGAACATAATGCCGATGAGGCAGGGCCGAGGCTCCTGCAGGCGCTCGAGGCGGGCAAGTCGGTGGCGCTTGTTTCCGATGCCGGCACGCCGCTTGTATCTGATCCCGGTTATCGTCTCGCGCAGCAGGCGATCGAGGCAGGTTACCGCGTTATCCCCATTCCCGGCGCTTCGGCGCCGCTTGCTGCCCTCGTCGGTTCAGGCCTGCCAAACGACGCCTTTCTCTTTGCGGGCTTCCTGCCGACCAAGGACAAGGCTCGCCGAGACCGTCTCGCGGAATTCGCAAACGCACCGGCGACACTGATCTTCTTTGAATCGCCCCACCGCATCGGTGCGACGCTGTTTGCCGCAGCCGATGTGCTTGGCGGTGCGCGCCAGGCGTCTGTATGCCGCGAACTGACGAAGACCTACGAGGAGTTCCGCCGCGGCACGCTTTCCGATCTTGCGGTCCACTATGAAGAGCATGACAATGTGAAGGGCGAGATTGTGCTGGTGATCGGCCCGCCGAAAGAGCAGCCCGCCACCGAAGCCGATGTCGACGCGATTCTCACCGATCTCGCGAAATCCCTACCAACGGCCAAGGCCGCGACCGAGGCTGCCCGCTTGACCGGCCTGCCACGCAAGGTGCTCTACCAGAAGCTTCTCGATATGAAGGCGGCAAATGGCTGACGGCGAAGCGACGCTCCGCAGGAGAAAGGCGCTGCGCCGGGGTTCGGCCGCGGAATATATTGCCGCCGTTTTCCTGATGCTGAAAGGCTATCGCATCCTTGCCATGCGCTACAAAACGAAGCTCGGCGAGATCGACATCATTGCCCGAAAGAGGGACCTGGCCGTCTTCGTCGAGGTCAAGGCGCGCGCCGACGAAACAGGTGCGATAGATGCTGTCTCCTACACGTCACAAAATCGGATCCGGGCTGCAAGCGATCTCTGGCTTGCCCGTCAGCGCGATTATGCGCGGCTATCACAGCGCTACGATATCGTTGCGATAGTGCCCGGGAAACTGCCTCGTCATTTCCCGGATGCCTTCTGATCTCTCGCCGAGTTTGTTCTGGCGGCAGTGACGGTATCCGCAAGTCGTCGGCGGCGAGCAAGCTTTCATTAAAATTTTAGCGCCTGCTTGAACGGCCCTTTACGACTCTTTTGTTATCCACGGCTGAGCTAGGGGTAGCAAATTGGGGGTTATGCATGGCCTGGAAGATGATGCTTGCGACCGCCGTCGCCATGGCGGCGCGGTCCGTGCCTTATGCGGCGCTGAAACCATCGGGGAAAATATTCATCGCTCACGCAAGCGATGGCTTGGTTCTGAAACCGACGCCGATCAATCCGGACTGGATCATCAGCGGAAACCCGCAGGCACGCACGGCAGAACATTCCCGCGGCCATGACGAGGCGTCGCTGACGGCGATCTGGGATTGCACATCGGGTGAATTCCGCTGGCGTTTCGGCTGGGACGAAACGGTCATGATCCTCGAAGGCGAGGTGCATGTCACCACCGAAGACGGAACGGAACGCACACTGAAGACCGGCGACGTCGCCTTCTTTGCCGGCGGCACCTGGGCCAACTGGAGGGTCGACAACTACGTCCGCAAGGTCGCCTTCCTGCGCAAGCCCTTCCCGAAGCCGCTTGCTATCGCCTACCGCCTACGCAACCTGCTGCGCAACAGCGGTGGCACCGGTATCGCAGCCTGAAAATTGCGCATCCCGAAACGCCCGAAGCCATTGATCGCCGTTGCGTTTGATGCCTGATCGACCTACATCTGGGCGGCATCAGCTCAAGGGACGGAAATGGCCAAGATCAAGAACGTAGCGGTCCAGATGGACCATGTCTCCGGCATCAACATCGCGGGCGATTCCACCTTCGCCATGAGCATCGAGGCGCAGGCGCGTGGCTACAAGCTCTTTCATTACACGCCTGATCGCCTGAGCTTCCGCGACGGCAAGCTCTATGCCTCCGTCGAGCCGATGGTGTTGCGCGACGTCAAGGGTGACCATTATGAGCTTGGTGCGCCCGAACGCGTCGACCTCTCGACCATGGATGTCGTCCTGCTGCGCCAGGATCCGCCTTTCGACATGGCCTACATCACCTCGACGCATCTTTTGGAGCGCATCCATCCGAAGACGCTTGTCGTCAATGATCCGGCCTGGGTGCGCAACTCACCCGAAAAAATCTTCGTCACGGAATTTTCCGACCTCATGCCGAAGACGCTGATTACCAAGGATCCCGCGGAGATCCGCCGCTTCCGCGACGAGTTGGGCGATATCATCCTGAAGCCGCTCTACGGCAATGGCGGCGCAGGCGTCTTCCACTCCACCAAGGATGACCGCAACCTGTCCTCGCTGCTCGAAATGTTCGGCCAGCTCTTCCGCGAGCCCTTCATCGCCCAGCAGTACCTGCCCGACGTGCGTAAGGGCGACAAGCGCATCATCCTCGTCGACGGTGAATTTGCCGGCGCCATCAATCGTGTTCCCGCCGAGCATGACAGCCGCTCCAACATGCATGTCGGCGGCCGTGCTGAGCCAACCGAACTGACGACGCGCGAAAAGGAAATCTGCGATCGCATCGGCCCGGCCCTGCGCGAACGCGGCTTCCTGCTCGTCGGCATCGATGTCATCGGCGATTACATGACCGAAATCAACGTGACCTCGCCAACTGGCATCCGCGAAGTAAAGAAGTTCGGCGGCGCCGATATCGCAAGCCTTTTGTGGGATGCTATCGAGCGCAAGCGCGGCTAAAGCAAAGCCAGGAATACTTCCGGACTACCAAAAGTGTTCTTGTCGTTCCGCCTTTGATCGCCTCCGTTCCAAGATTGCAACCCGCTGCAATTTGATTGCAGCGGATAGCTGAATTCGTTCGCTTATCGTTCTTGTTTTATTCCGGCTTCCATGCCAGATTGTGACCGCCTTCATAGGTTGGGTATCGGGGTCACGGGGCAGGGGCATGGTCGCGCGCGTCAGTACGGTTGCATTTCAGGGCATTGAAGGTGTTCCGGTCGAGGTCCAGGTCATGGTCGCTCCCGGCAAGATGGGGATCCAGATCGTCGGGCTTCCTGACAAGGCGGTCGCGGAAAGCCGCGAGCGGGTACAGGCAGCCCTGCACGCTTCCGGCCTGGCGCTGCCGTCCAAGCGCGTGACGGTCAACCTTGCGCCTGCCGACCTTCCCAAGGAGGGCAGCCATTTCGATCTCCCCATCGCACTTGGACTAATGGCTGCACTCGGCGCAATTCCTGGGGATGCCTTGTCCGATTACGTCGTCGTCGGCGAACTCAATCTCGACGGTACGATCGCCGCAATCGCCGGCGCTCTGCCGGCTGCTATCGGCGCCAACGCGACGGGCAAAGGGCTGATCTGCCCTGCCGAAAGCGGAGCGGAAGCCGCCTGGGCCGGTTCGGACGTCGATATCCTAGCGCCGCGCAGCCTGATAGCACTCGCCAATCATTTCCGCGGCACGCAGATCCTGTCGCGACCGGAACCATCCATTCGTCCGAATGCCGCCAATCTGCCCGATCTCGCCGAAATCAAGGGCCAGGAAAGCGCCAAGCGGGCCCTGGAAGTGGCGGCTGCCGGCGGCCATAACCTCATCATGGTCGGGCCGCCCGGTTCCGGCAAGTCGATGCTGGCATCCAGGCTGCCGTCCATCCTGCCGCCGCTCTCGGCGGCCGAATTGCTGGAAGTCTCGATGATCCACTCCATCGCCGGTCAGCTCTCCGGCGGCAAGCTCTCCGACCGGCGGCCATTTCGCACGCCGCATCATTCGGCGACGATGGCAGCCCTCATTGGCGGCGGCCTGCGCGCCCGGCCGGGCGAAGCCTCGCTTGCCCATCACGGCGTGCTTTTCCTCGATGAATTTCCCGAATTTGCACCACAGGTGCTTGATGCCCTGCGTCAGCCGCTGGAAAGCGGCGAATGCGTCATCGCGCGGGCCAATCATCGGGTCTCCTATCCCGCGCGGATCCAGCTCGTCGCGGCCATGAATCCGTGCCGCTGCGGCATGGCAGGTGAACCCGGCCATACCTGTGCCCGCGGGCCGCGCTGCATGACGGATTATCAGGCCCGTATTTCCGGCCCGCTGATGGACCGTATCGATATCCGCATCGACGTGCCGGCGGTCTCCGCCGCCGATCTTATCCGGCCGACGGCAGCCGAAGCGAGCGCCGATGTTGCCCGGCGCGTGGCCCGCGCCCGCGACATCCAGCGCGAACGTTATGCTTCTGCAGGCGCCAGAGGTATTTCGACCAATGCCGGCTGCTCTACTTCGATGATCGAGAAATTTGCTGAGCCGGATGCGGCCGGATTGCAGCTGTTGCGCGATGCCGCGGACAAGATGAAGTTCTCGGCGCGGGGTTATCATCGCGTCCTGAAGGTCGCCCGCACGCTCGCAGATCTCGACGGCAAGGATACGGTTGGACGTATCCATCTCGCAGAGGCGATTTCCTATCGCGTCGCCGGCGAGAGACTGACTGCAGCTGCATAAAAATGACCGCTGGGTGAGAGATAAGATCCCGTCGTGGATGAAGACAGGGCCATGGCTCTATCTCGCCATTGCTGGCGCAACCTGTTTTGCGGCGGACATATCCGCACGATGTGATCGGATCTTGGGAACATCAGAGATGCGGCAGGCCAAAACCGTGGCAGCGAGCGACGCAATCAAGATGTTGGCGAGGTTAAACGGAGTGCCAAGGCAGTTGGCATAACCTGAAAGAATAGGCTCGCAGCTTACTCCCGCCTCAAGAGCAGCCGGGTTGCGGTGTATGAAATAAACAAGCGTTTCCATATGCTTGTCGAAAATCCTGATCGAGTTGGGAATAACTGTGCTTCGCCGACGATCTAGTTCGTCAGCGAGAGCGTGGATGATTTACTGCTTTCGCCACTCGAAACGCCATCAACGAGGGGAGGTATGCCATGTCACTTCGCGTCGTCCCGGGATCGGCTGCTGTGGCCGCGTTTAGCCTGTCGCCGAAGCCTGAATTCGTTGCCCCGGCACTTGCTGGGACAATCGGGGAACCAACGGCTCGTTTCTACAAAGATGTATCGAGGTCACGGCGATCTATGAGGGCATCTGAGCAGGCGAATATCTCGGCGAGTTCTGTGTCGGGGCCGGATAATGCAGCCAAGGCCGAGGAGCAGGTGTCTGCGCTGAAACAGCTTTGCCCTGGCGCTTGCGAAGAGTTCGAAGGCCTGCGGGCGGTGATAGCCGCAAGGACGGACAACCGAGGAACCGGCGGAATACAGGCGGTTGTCAATGAAAGGGGCTGGCCTTGATTGAGAGCACTGATCTGACAATATCCGAATGCCTTCGCGATCCTCTTATTGCTGTGCTGATGCATGCCGATGGCGTGAAACTGGAAGACCTCAGGCAATTGCTTGAGGCGGCGGCCCGCAACTGGCAGTCTAAGCTGGATAATTGTCTGAATACAGGTGCGAGGGACTGGTCGACGGAAATGCAGACCCCTTTGCAACGAACGGGGGATGCCGTTTCCCTCATTGGCATGGCAGATGTTTGATGATCATGTTTGGTCATTCTCGATCCGGACCACGCCCGGAAACCACGCGCTAAAGCAGGCGCCGTTCTTGCCCTATGAATTGAACGTAGAATTGTCAGATACCATCATAGCCTCTCCTGTGGAGTTCAGACGCAATGAAGTGGGACACGTCAAAAAGATTAGAGCCGATAGTTCTCGTTTTTGCAGAAAGGAGAGAGCGCAGGGTCGTCCGTACAGCTCGCGAGGCGGCCGAAGTATTGCTGAGGGAATGGCCGACCGAGGAGGGAGAGGAATTCCTGGTGGCGGTGAAAACCTGTTTGGACGTCATTACCGGAAAGACCGAACCCGAAAAGCTGCACCAGGCGATTGTCCGTGCAGCATATGAAGCTGGCATTGCGGCGATCACCACTGATCATCGACTGGGTGTCGTCAGAATGTATCCGCGACCGCACATCGCGTCGGTAATGTAAGGCTGACACCGGCAGCATGATAAAAGGGGCGCCGAAGCGCCCCACGAACGGTGACACGAAGTGCCGAAATCCAATCAGCTTCCGAGACCTTCGAACAACGCCGTCGAAAGATAGCGCTCAGCGAAGGATGGAATGATCACGACAATGTTCTTTCCGGCATTTTCCGGACGACGACCCACTTCGATCGCCGCCGTCAATGCCGCACCCGAGGAGATGCCGACCGGCACGCCTTCGAGCCTGGCGACGAGCCGAGCCTGCTGGAAAGCGTCGTCATTGCTGACGGTAACCACCTCGTCATAGATGCTGGTGTCGAGGATTTTGGGCGCGAAACCGGCGCCGATGCCCTGGATCTTGTGCGGGCCAGGCGTGCCGCCTGAAAGGATCGGTGAATCGGTCGGCTCGACGGCCACGACCCGAATATCCGGCTTGCGGCTCTTCAGCACCTGGCCAACGCCAGTGATCGTGCCACCGGTGCCGATACCGGCCACGAAGATATCGACGTTGCCGTCGGTGTCGTTCCAGATTTCCTCCGCCGTCGTCTTGCGGTGGATTTCCGGGTTGGCGGGATTTTCGAATTGTTGCGGAATAACAGCGTCGGGCAGCGAGGCGGCGAACTCCTCGGCCTTGGCGATCGCCCCCTTCATTCCCTTCGCCCCCTCGGTCAGCACCAGCTCCGCGCCGAGCAGCGCCAGCATCTTTCGGCGCTCGACGGACATGGTTTCCGGCATGGTCAGGATCAGCCGGTAACCCTTGGCAGCGGCAGCAAAAGCGAGCGCGATACCAGTATTGCCCGAAGTCGGCTCGATCAGCACGGTCTTGCCGGGCGAGATCTTGCCCTGCGTTTCCAGGCTCTCGATCATGGCGACGCCAATACGGTCCTTCACCGAGGCGATCGGATTGAAGAACTCGAGCTTTGCCAGAATGTTCGCCACGACGCCCTTCTCCTTGGCGATCTTGTCGAGGCGAACGAGCGGCGTGTCGCCGATTGTATCGGTAATGGAGGAATAGATGCGGCCGCGGCCCGGTTTGTGCGACATGGTGCTCTCCCTTTGAAATCCATATTGAAATCTGCGGAGAGAATAGGGTCAAAGTGCCGGTGAGACCAGAGTGGCTTCACCCGTCGGCCGTGCAAGCCAGAGAAAAAATCCTTTGAAAACCGTTCGTTGCCGAATGTTTATTTCAGGCGGCACGCGTTGCGATGAAGGCTGCCGTGCCCGCCAGGATGCTGGCTGCGACGCGGTTCAGGGCTTGCAAGGCGCGCGGTTGCTTCAGCATCGTGCGGGCGCGCGATGCGAGAAGCATGTAGGGAATGAGCACGATCATCAGTACGACGAAGGTGACGGCAAGCAGCATGAGATAGTCGCGCATTCCGATACTGTTGAGATCGATGAGGGTCGGCACCAGGGCGACATAGAAGAGCATGGTCTTCGGATTGCCGAGTGTCACCAACAAACCGGACAGGAACGACATGCCGGCGCTGCTGGATTTTTTCGCGGCAATATCCTGCGGCAGCAGGCCGGCGGTCCAGAGCTTCCATGCGATATAGCCAAGATAGAGCGCGCCAGCGATCTTGATGACGAGGAAAATCTCGGTGAAGGTCTGCGCCACGAAGGCAAGGCCAAGGATAACGGCGGTCAGGTAGCTCATATCGCCGAGCACGAGACCGAGACCCATGAAGAAGGTTTCGCGGAAGTTCGAACCAAGGGCGCGCGCCACGATTGCCGTGATCCCCGGGCCGGGAATGGCGGCGGCGATGAACAAGGCGCCGGCATAGGCGATCAGGGCGGTAAGGCTCATCTTTGGATCCAGGAGATTGCGTCGTCTTTCTATAGGCGCATGAGGCATGCTCCATCAATCGCCGGGCGCTGATCTGTCCATAACCATAAAGAATAGGTCGGCTGAACCATGATCTACTTGGAAACCAAATCCGCCTTGCTATTTTCCCCTTGCAAGCGGCCGCAGACACGGCCCGCCGAGGCTTTCCCCAGTCGTCGGCGCAGAAGGTTTTTATCACCAAGGAGAGAATGCATGTCGCCTACCTCAGCCGAAGCCCGCAGACGTTCGCCGCTCAAGACCCCCTCCGACCTTCCGACCAATGCGATCACCGATATTTCGGCCGCGCTGACCGCGTTGCTCGCTGATGTCTTCGCGCTCTATGTGAAGACCAAGAATTTTCACTGGCATATGTCCGGCCCGCATTTTCGCGATTACCATCTGCTGCTCGACGAGCAGGCGGAACAGATCTTCGACATGACGGACGAGGTTGCCGAACGCGCTCGCAAGATCGGCGGCACGACGCTGCGCTCGATCGGCCAGATTGCCCGCCAGCAGCGCATCCCGGATAATGACGCAGACTATGTCACCCCCGAAGACATGCTCTCCGAACTGCGCGAAGACAACCTTCACCTCGTCTCCATCCTGCGCGAAGTGCATGAGGTCTGCGACGAGCACAATGACGTGGCGACCGCAAGCCTCATCGAGAACTGGATCGACCAGAGCGAACGCCGCACCTGGTTCCTGTTCGAAACGACGCGTCAGGCGAAGTAATAGACAAGCTGAAGTTACAGCTCAGCTTCTGGTCACCGGCAGGCGGATAAGCCTGCCCGGCGACCAGCCGAGGTTCATGCCGGCCGCAGCAAGCAGAATGACGACCGCGCCGGCAATCTGCATCGGCTGCAATGCGTGGCCGAAGGCCAAACGGTCGACCAGGATCGCGGCGACCGGATAGATGAAGGACAGAGCGCCGGTCAGATGTGTCGGCAGCTTCTGAATCGCACCATAGAGCAGCACATACATGAGACCGGTGTGGATAACGCCGACGGTGATCAGGATCCGCCATGATCCCGTATCGGCCGGCAGGTTGGTAAAATCGGTCATGGGTGCCAGCACGACGATGCCGGTCGAAACCTGGATCAGCGCGATTAGATGTGGTGGCGTGCCCCGCAGCCATTTGGCGGCAAGTGCGGCCAGTGCATAGAAGAAGGCAGCGCCGAGCGCCAGCAGAATGCCGACACCGTAACTGCCGGAGGCGGCATCGGCCTGCGGCTTCGCCTCGACAATTGCCGCCATGCCGGCAAAGGAAAGCCCGAGCCAGAACAGCTTGGTGCCTGTGATCTTCTCACCCAGAAAGAGTGCGCCGAGCGCAAGCAGCATGAAAGGCTGAGTATTGTAGACCGTCGTCGCAATCGAGATTGACGCGTGCGAATAGGAGGCGAACAGCAGCAGCCAGTTGGAGACGATCGCGACGCCGCCGAAGACGGCAATAGCGAGCGACCGCAGGCTGATGATACCAGGCCTCAGCAGGCCAAGCGCGGTGCAGATCACGAGCAGTGTCAGCGCCCCGAAGAAGCAGCGCCAGAAGACCACGCCGCTAACCGGCTGACCCGACATGACGACGAACCAGCCGATCGTTCCCGAGATCAGCATCGCCCCCGTCATCTCCGCTGTACCCCTTCTGATTTCATCCTGCATCGCCATCTCCGTTCGTTAGCGGGAAATTGTATTGCGGCATCGCAGCATTTTCTATAAGTTGAAAGAGGGGAAAGGCTGGATGAACCTAATCTTGTTAGGAGTTTTGCCATGTTGGCTAACGAGATGCAGGCAGTCGACGATATTGACCGTGCAATGATAGAGGCACTGGCCGGAAATTCGCGAATTTCCCTAAAAGAGCTCGCCCAGGCTGTCGGACTTTCTTCGCCGAGTGCGGCGGAACGTCTGCGACGTCTTGAGGATCGCGGCGTGGTGACGCTTTTCACCATCGATCTCGATCCGGCGGCGATAGGCTACCCGCTTCAGGCGATCGTTCGGGTGCGTCCGCTGCCCGGCCAGCTTCACATCGTCGAGCGCATTATCCAGGACACGCCCGAATTCATCGAGTGCGACAAAGTGACCGGTGACGATTGTTTTATCGCCCGGCTCGTGGTCCGCTCTATGGGAGAGCTGGACAGCATTCTCGACAAGGTCGCCGAGCGGGCGGAGACCAATACGTCGATGATCAAATCCTCGCCGGTCAAGCGTCGCCTGCCGCCCCTGATACGGAAAAAATAGCCTCAGAAATCCGCCAGCGGAGAGAGCATGGCGGGATGGTCGAGACCTATGTCGTTCAGTCCGCGCACCATCAGCCGCGTTCCGCTTTCGTAAGACACCGCCTTGCCGTGCCATCGAAGCCTGTCCGGGCGGAAGTGCGTTTCGACTGTCGTCGCCAGAATGCCGAGGCCGGCTAGGATTGCGGCAAATGAGGGGATTTCTGCCGCAACCACATCGAGAAGAGCGAAATGGCCATCCGCCGGCATTTTCCACGCGACGGCGGCCTTGTACTCTTCGAGATAACTCAGCCGGACATCGGCATCGAGATGCGTGTTGATCAGAAACATGGCCGGGCTGCTGGCAACAGCAAGCGTTTCGGATACCGGTTTGCGGGTCGCAAGCAGACCTTGGAGCAGGGCAAGATCCTCGGTATCGCGAGGCTGAAGCGGCCGTGATCCGCTATAATCCATGGCGATGGGCGCCTGTCCGACATATTTGTGAAGCGGCAGCGAACGGAAACCATATTTCTCGTAGAGTGCAGGCTTGTCCGTATAGAGGATCACTGCCTCGAAACCTTGTGCCTCGCACCAGGCAAGTGCCTTCTGCGTCACATCGCGATAGAGGCCTCGGCCGCGCCACGGCGGACGGACTGCGCCGGATTGAAGCCCGGCCGCGTTGATGAGCCGGCCGTTGAGGACAAAGGGCATTGCGAAGGCGGAAAGATTGGCCGCAAGCACGCCCTCATCGGTAAACCAGCCGAAGGGCATGCTTGTCGGATCCGGACCGCCGAGATCGCGCAACGGATCGATATCGATGCCGAATGTATCGTCGAGAAGCGAGACGAGGGCGGCCCAGGCCGCCGGGTCGCTGAAATAGTCCTGTCGGAAATTGAGACCGGTCAGGTGCGCCGCGCTCATACCCCAGTCGAGCCGAAGCCACCGGCTCCGCGCGCGGTTTCCGTCGTTTCCGAGACTTCGGCGATGTGGGTCTGGGTGAAGGGTGCAATTACCATCTGCGCGATGCGCATGCCGCGCGTGATGGTGAAATCCTCTTCGCCATGGTTGACGAGAATGACTTTCACTTCGCCGCGATAATCGCAGTCGACCGTGCCGGGCGCGTTGAGGCAGGTGACGCCGTTCTTGGCGGCGAGGCCGGAACGCGGGCGTACCTGGCCCTCAAAACCCTCGGGGATTTCAAAGACGAAGCCCGTCGGGACGAGCGCGCGTTTGCCAGGCGCCAGCACCAGGGGCTTGTCCTCGTCAATGGCCGCGCGCAGGTCCATGCCGGCTGCCCCACGCGTTTCATAGGCGGGCAGATCCAGGCCCTGGCCGTTCGGCAGGCGGATCAGATTGAGGGTGGGGCGGGTGTCTGTGTGAATGGTCATGCGGCATTACTTCGCGCCGCAAGCAGCAAGGTCAATTGCAATGGCGCGCTTTAATCGCTAGATACGCCGCAATTCCACAGGATTCACACTATGGCCGAAAGTCTCGCCGAGGCGGTCTCCCGCCGCCGCACATTCGCTATTATCGCGCACCCGGACGCGGGTAAGACGACGCTCACCGAAAAGCTGCTGCTATTCGGCGGCGCCATTCAGCTCGCCGGTGAGGTGAAGGCGAAGAAGGACCGCATGCAGACCCGCTCGGACTGGATGAAGATCGAGCGCGAGCGCGGCATCTCCGTCGTGACCTCGGTCATGACCTTCGAATATGAAGGCAATGTCTTCAACATTCTCGACACACCCGGTCACGAAGACTTCGCCGACGATACCTACCGCACGCTGACGGCGGTGGACGCCGCGGTGATGGTCATCGACGCCGCCAAGGGTATCGAGCCGCGTACGCTGAAACTGTTCGAAGTCTGCCGCATGCGCGACATTCCGATCATCACGTTCATCAACAAGATGGACCGCGAAAGCCGCGATCCCTTCGAAATCCTCGATGAAGTCGAAGAGAAGCTGGCGCTCGACACAGCCCCGATCACCTGGCCGATCGGTCGCTCCAAAACCTTCTGCGGCTCTTACCACCTGAAGGAAAACACCGTGCGCGGCTCCGATACGGAAGTCGCCGTTACGCCGGTCAACGGACCGCAGAGTGTCGCCGACCGGCTGCCGGAAAACGAGCGCGATGTCTTTATCGAAGAAGTGGGGCTCGCAATCGAAGCCTGCCGTCCCTTCGACCGGGAGTCCTTCCTCGAAGGCCACATGACGCCGGTTTTCTTCGGCTCGGCGCTGCGCAATTTTGGTGTCCGCGATCTTATCAACGCGCTCGGCGATTTCGCGCCGCCGCCGCGCGACCAGGTCGCCGATATCAGAACCGTGCATGCCGCCGAAGACAAGATGACGGCCTTCGTCTTCAAGATTCAGGCAAACATGGACCCGAACCATCGCGACCGCATCGCCTTTGCCCGAATCTGCTCCGGGAAGCTGGAGCGCGGCATGAAAGCCCGCCTGGCACGTACAGGAAAGCAGCTCGGCCTGACGGCGCCGCAGTTCTTCTTCGCCTCGCAGCGCCAGCTGGCCGATACGGCCTTCGCCGGCGATGTGGTCGGTATCCCGAACCACGGCACGCTGCGCATCGGCGACACGCTGACGGAGGGCGAAAGCCTGGTATTCCAGGGCGTGCCGAACTTCTCGCCTGAAATCCTGCGCCGCGTCCGCCTGGAAGACGCCATGAAGGCCAAGAAGCTGAAGGAGGCCCTGCAGCAAATGGCGGAAGAAGGCGTGGTCCAGCTCTTCCAGCCGGAAGACGGCTCGCCCGCCATTGTCGGCGTCGTCGGCGCGCTGCAGCTCGATGTCTTGAAGGAGCGGCTCATGGCTGAATACGGTCTGCCCGTCTCCTTCGAAATGTCGCGCTTCTCCGTCTGCCGGTGGATTTCGTCCGAGCAGGCCGCGGAACTCGACAAGTTCCTGACCGTCAAGCGCGGCGATATCGCCCGTGACCTGGACGGCGACCCGGTCTTCCTGGCGCAGGACGGTTTCTCGCTCCGTTATGAGGCGGAGCGCTATCCGGCCATCAGGATGGTGGCGATCAAGGAATATCACGCGGCCAAAGCCGCCTGATCATCCTGCCAGCCGCTCGACGAGGAACTCGACAACCGCGCGCACGGATGGCAACTGCCCGCGCCGGTGCGGCATCAGTGCCGTCGTCGTGATGCTGCCTGCTGTCCAGCCGGATAGCAGGCGTATCAGCCGGCCATCTTGCAGCGCGTCGTCGCAGACCGAGGTAGGCAGGATGGTTATCCCGATCCCGGCGGCAGCGGCTTTCAGCAGCACCATCGGTTCGTCCGCGGCCATGACAGGCTGGGGCCCTATCACGACTTCCGCGCCGTCATCCGAAATAAGTCGCCATTGCTCCCCGGAGAGGCTCGGCATGATCCCCTTGTGGGTGGCGATGTCCTCGGGTCGTTCGGGCTTTCCATATTTCGCGATATAATCGGGCGAGGCTACGAGCAGGAACGGGTGGGTGGTGATCCGGCGCTGCACGAGCGTGGAATCGCCGAGTGGCGAGCGGTGGCTGCGCAGCGCAATATCGAAGCCCTCCTGAACGATATCGACGAAGCGGTCCGTCACATGCAGCGATAATTTCAGTTTTGGATAGCGCGCCGTCAGCTCGGCCAGATGTTTGGAGAGCATGAACTGCGCGGTCGGCACGGCAGCCGTCAGCCTGACAGTGCCGCTCGGCTCTGCCAGGCGGCTGCGGACGATGCCCTCGGCCATTTCTGCTTCGATGATCGAGGCCTGCGCGTGCTCGAAGAACTCCCCGCCAATATCCGTTAGTGCGAAGCTTCGTGATGTGCGCTGGATCAGCCGCACGCCAAGCCTTTCTTCAAGTTCCGCCACGCGTTTGCTGATCGTTGATTTCGGAATGCCGAGATGGCGCCCTGCAGCCGTAAAGCTGCCGCTTTCAACCGCCTGCACAAAGAGCTGAAGATCGTTGAGATTGAAGGCCGCCATATCATCTTCCATGTCTGTGGACTTTAGGATGCATTATCGTCGTCTGCTGCTTCATCGTCCACGAAATCATATTGCGCGGGTCAATAAATCCTCATGGAAAGGACCCATAATGTCCCTCATACTGTTTTATGGCGTGCCGGAAGGCTGCTCCTTCGGCTCGATCGTTGCATTGGAATGGTCCGGCCTGCCGTATCGCCTCTGCCGCATCCAGATGCCCGAGGTCGTCTCCGGGGACGAATACCGGCATATCAATGCCGTCGGCGAAACGCCGTCGCTGCTGTTGCCGGACGGCCGGCTGATCAGCGAAAGCATGGCAATCCTGAACAATATAGGCGCGCAGTCGACCGACAAAGGACTGGGCTTTGCGCAGGGCACCGTGGGTTTCGATCGCCTGAACCAGATGCTCGCCTATCTGAACACGAGCTTCTTCAACGCCTTCAGCCCGCTCTGGTACGCGGTAGAGCATGAATTGGAGCCTGCGGAGAAGGAGATTCTCGTTGCCTATGGCAAGGCCAAGGTGGAGAAGGCTCACCGGACGCTGGAGCGCCTGCTTGCCGACCGGAAATGGTTGCTGGGCGACCGGCCTGGTCTCGCCGACGCCTATTTCACCGGCATCGCCCGCTGGAACAACTTCCACAAGACCGTCGATATCGGACGGTTTCCGGCGGTGAATGATCTCTATCAGCGCATGCTGCAAGAGCCCGCTGTTCGTTTCGCGCATGCGATCGAGCATCAGGAGAAGGCCGAAAGCACCGGCAGCTTCATGGGAGAGATCGACCTGGACCAAGCCCGTGGCCTGCTCCGCCAGGCTGCCTGATCGTCCTTTGCCGCCCTGTCCCGCGGGGCGGCATTCTCCCATGCTGGGCGGTATTCTCTCATGCGGCTGCGATGATTTCGATTTCCACCAGCCAGTCTTTCTGGAGCGTTTGAACGATGATAGCGGTGGTCGGCACGATATGATCACCGAGTGCGGCCAGCCGTGCATTCTGGTTTGCTTCGGCATGGCCAGCATCCCCGAGATAGCTGGTCAGCCTTACGATATTGCGAACCCCCATGTCGGCATCCGCAAGGATCGCCCGCAGGTTCGACCAGATAAGGTCGAGCTGGACCGATAGATCCTTGCCCGGCGCGCCCTCTGCGTCGAGGCCCATAGTGCCGCTCACGAAGAGAAAGCGGGTGGGGTTCCTGACCTCCATCGCGTGAATATAATCTGGTGTTGCGGCGTAGATGCCGGCGCTAGGACTGTGCTTCACCAGTTCCATTTCAAGATCTCCTCGAATATCTGGAAGCTTGGCGCTATTATTGCCGAATATTTTTCGGCGATAAGGCGGATTTTCCGAATGACGAAAGAAACGAATGGTATTCGACGCAGCAGGCAAAGGCCCGAGCAACTGGACCTCTTCGACCGAAGGATATTAGGCGCCCTGGCGGAGGATGCCCTGCAGAGCTATGCGGCCCTGGGAAAAACCGTCAACCTGTCGCCGCCTGCAGTGCACGAGCGCGTCAAGCGGCTGCGCCGGTCCGGCGTCATGAAAGGTGCGCATGCTGCACTTGATGGCGCCGCGCTCGGCAAGCCATTGCTGGCCTTCGTGCATGTCGAGGCCGCAGGCTGGGGCAAAAGTGAAAGGCTGATGCAGCTCTGCCGCTTTCCCGAAGTGGAGGAAATGCATTCTGTTGCCGGCGACGCCAGCGTCATCTTCAAGGTGCGCACCGAGAGCCCGCGCGCCCTGGAAGCTTTTCTGTCCCAGGTCCATTCCGTTCCCGGCGTGACCTCTACCAAAAGCTATGTGGCACTTTCCACCTATATGGAGCGGCCCGTTCAGGCGGATATGACGGCGGACTGGCCAGAAAATCCGTTGCCGGCCTGAAGGTATGCGGTGTAGTCCAGCCACCACATCGTCATGCATAGTGCCGTCTTGCAAGGAGAGCATATGATGGTTCGAGAAAACGAGATCCGCGAAAACGAGCTGCTGCTGGACAATCCGCCTGATGCAACCGACGCCGGCCTCGTCTTCATCGGTCGGATTTTCACACCGTGGACCTCGCGCATGGAGACGCCGCGTCAGGGCCGGCATGACGGGCCGCTCTGCCGCATTGAGATCTTCGACCCCTGGGTGCCGGCTTTGCAGGGCGTTGCGGGTTTCGAGCGGCTCGAAGTGCTTTACTGGCTGCACCAGTCACGGCGCGACCTCTTGCTGCAGAGCCCGGCTCGCAACGGCAAGACGCATGGTACTTTCTCACTGCGGTCACCCGTTCGACCGAACCCGATCGGCACCTCCATCGTCAAACTGGAAGCTGTCGAAGGCAATACGGTGCTTGTGCGCGGCATGGATTGCCTCGATGGCACGCCGCTCCTCGATCTGAAGCCGGATCGGACGCTCTTCACGCCCATTGCGCCGCCACAGCCGGGCGACTTTCAGACCGGCGATATGTCCGAGGCATGAAGCTCAGTCGACAGCCACCATCACGTCGGAGGCCTTGACGACCGCATAGGCTTCGGCGCCGACCCTGAGATCGAGTTCGTCCACGGCCTCGTTGGTAATCGAGGCCGTGACGATGGTGCCATTGCCGATATCGATGCGGACATGTGCCGTCGTCGCACCCTTCACCACTTCCACGACCTTGCCCTTCAGGCGGTTGCGTGCACTGATCTTCATGAAATCCTCCGCTTGTTGTCAGCGAGATTATCTTCTGGCAGATGCGCCCGTCAAACCGTTCAGGCGGCGAGATCGCCGAGGAAGTCATTGCACCAGCGCGAGACGTCGCGTTCCAGCAGATGGTCCATCATCCGTCTCCAGCGATCCTGGCGCTCCTGAAGCGGCATGTTGAGGCCCCGCGCCAGCGCATTGGAGGTGCCGACAATGTCGTAGGGGTTCACAAGCAGAGCGCCGTTCAGCTCGCGCGCCGCACCGGCAAACCGGGAGAGGACCAGAACGCCCGGATCATCGGGGTTCTGGGCGGCGACATATTCCTTGGCGACGAGGTTCATGCCGTCGCGCAGCGGCGTAACAAGCCCGACTTTGGCGAGCCGATAGAGGCCCGCAAGCACCGGCCGGCTCACGGAACGGTTGATGTAGCGGATGGGCACCCAATCGACCGTACCGAGCGCACCGTTCACGCGGCCTGCCTGTTCGGCGACCATGCGCTGCATCGCCTCGTATTCGGGCACCTCGGAGCGGGATTTCGGTGTAATCTGCAGGTAGGTGACCTTGCGCTGATGCGCCGGGTTGTTGGTGACGAAATTTTCAAACGCGTCGATGCGCTGGGTGATGCCCTTGGAGTAATCCAGCCGGTCGACGCCGATGATGAGGCTGCGGTTTTCGATGCTCTGCTGTGCCTTCAGGACCATGCTGTGAGTGCCGGCTTTCCTCGCGAATTCCGCGAAGGCAGCCGTCTCGATGGCAATCGGATAGGCTCCGCCGCGGAACCTGCGCTCGCCGGCGACGAAAAGCCCTTCGCTGATCATGTCACCCATCTCTTCCCGGCGCAGGCAGCCCGCGAAATTCTCCAGATCGTGATCAGTCTGGAAGCCGACGAGATCGTAGGCCGCGAGCCCCCGCATTATCTCGTCATGGACAGGCATGGCGAAGAGGACGTCGGCGGGCGGCCAGGGGATATGCAGGAAAAAGCCGATCTTGTTCCTGATGCCCATCTGTCGAAGTTCGGCGGCGAGCGGGATCAGGTGATAGTCGTGCACCCAGATAATATCGTCAGGCTTGATCAGTGGCGCCAACCGATGGGCGAAGAAGCGATTGACACGGAAATAGCCGGCCATTTCCGTGCGCCCATATTCTGCGAGGTCGAGCCGATAATGACAGATTGGCCAGAGCATGCGATTGGCAAAGCCGAAGTAATATTCGTCGACATCTTTGGATGTCAGATCGGTTAGAGCATAGGTGATGTTGCCGCGCTGCTCGATCGCAAGCGGTCCGGGTTCGCCCGCGTCGTTGATTTTGCCCGACCAGCCCATCCAGACGCCCCCCCGTTTTTCAAGGGCGGCCTCCAGTGCCACTGCGAGCCCGCCGGCAGAGGCCGCCCCTTTCTTCTCCGGAACGGGCACGCGGTTCGAAACGACGACAAGGCGGCTCATGGCAAATTCCTTTCATTAGAAATAATTGCAAAACGCAATCAGCCGGCAAAACGCGCGACGATCTCGCGGACCACCGCTGCGGAGGGCAGGATGCCGCGCGCGTCTGTCTCGTGCGAAGGTGCACCGACGCGGATGGAGTAACCGCCAAGCCTGTTTGCGGCGCGGAACATTGACTCATCGGTAATGTCGTCGCCAATGGCGATCGGACGACGGCCAAGGAAGGGCGGGGTTGCGATAAAACTCTCCAGTGCATCGCCCTTGTTGGCTCTGGCGGGCCGGATTTCCAGGACCATCTTGCCGCGCTGGAGGGTCCAGTCCGGACCTGCGCGGTTCACGAAACGCTCGATCAGCACGGTAAGTTCCGCCAACCGCTCGGGCGCAAGGCGATAGTGGGCGGCTACGGCTGCGCCCTTGTCCTCGATCAGGATGCCGGTCCAGCTGGCCGTTTCTGCCCGAAGCTCGATCTTCAGTCTCTCGAACTCGCCCGTGGGCTCTACTTTGAAGATGCTGCCGTCAGGGCTGCGGCGCTCGGCTCCATGCAATCCGGCGATTGGAAACTGGAAGGGAGCGAAGAGCCGGTCGGCATAGGTAAGGCCTCGTCCGGTCACCAGAGCCAGTGCCCCGCCGAACCTCTGCGAGAGCGTATCGAGCTGCGCGGGAAGCGACGGCGGCACGAATATCTCATCCGGCGTCGGCGCGAGATCGAGGAGCGTGCCGTCTATATCGAGGAAGAATGCAGCGTTTTGAAGATAGGAAGAGAGTGTGGAGAGGGTTTCATCCTGCCGGGAAGCGCTGCCGGACGGCGGAGCTTCTGATAGCTGATTGCTGTTTGCCATGCCGGGGAAACTAGGTCAGCACAGCCCTCCGGCAACCCTCGATCTCGTTCAATCCGCTGGCGGGTTCGCCGGATGCTCGGCATAAAAGGCTTTTGCATCCGCCGTGAATGCGGCGCGCTGGCCAGCTGTCGTATAGAACATATGGCCGCCGCGATAGAGTTTCAGCGACACGCGATTTCCCGCCAGGGACGGCGGCAGGTGATCGACCACATAGCGGCTGACGCCGTAGGGCGTTACGAGATCGCTGTAGCCATGGGCTATCAGCAGGTGGAAGGACGGGTTGGAGGCAAGCATCTGCCTGATATCATCAGTTGCGCTCGCCTGGAAACGTGAACCGCCGCCGCGGCCGCCGCCCCACTCCCAGCGCTGGCTGATATCGTTTTCGAGCAGCGTGTAGGTCATCTCTGTCTTGAAGCCGAGCTCGTTGCGGGCGTAGTCGGCGAAGGCGCCGCCATAGGCTCTGGTAAAGCCGTCAAGGATCGCATCGTCGCCTCGGTCGTAATCGGATTCCGGATAGGGGTCGGGCGTTGCGAAGGCCGCGTCGTATGGGCTCATCACCTCGCCCGGCTGCTTGCCGGAATGCTTGGCGTAGGCATTGCCGAGGAAGCCCCGATTGCGGGTGACGATATCCTGAGGGATGCCCGTAAGGCTGGAGATCCTGCTATAGAAGCTTGCTGCCGCGTCCCCTGTCGGTGCCGGGCCGGCGAGCGTGGTGAGGTAGTCGCCAAGTGCAAACTTCTCCGCATCGCGCTGGCCGGATTCGTTGAAGCTCTTGCGCCGGTCGGCTTCGGCGGCTGCCAATGAGGGGAATTCCAGCGCAGCCCCCAAAGCGAACTGGTCGGCATTGAACATCAGCTGGCCCTCGAGCAGCGGCGAAAGCATGACGGTGCCGGCAATGATGATGCCCTGGTTTTGCTGCAGCGCCGAGGCGACCTTTGCGGCGCGGAAGCCGCCATAGCTCTCGCCGAGCAGATATTTCGGCGAATTGGCACGATTATTGTGCGCGACATAGAGGGCGATTGCCTTCGCCATCGTCTGCGCGTCGCTGCCGACATTGTAATAGTTTGAGGCGTCGTCCGCCTTTACCGTACGGCTCCATCCGGTGCCGATAGGATCGATCAGCACGAGATCGGTGAAATCGAGCCAGCTATGGGGATTGTCGACGAGCTTCGCGTTTGCGCCGTCACGGCCATCGGGCCCGAAATCGAGTATGCGCGGGCCGACAAGTCCAAGATGCAGGAAGGCGGAAGCCGCGCCCGGGCCTCCATTGAAGGCGAAGGTCAGCGGCCGGTTCGGCCCGGCATCCTTGGCGATATAAGCGGTGTAGAAGATCGCGGCGTTCTGCGCGCCATCCTGGCCGAAAAGATCGAGCGTACCAGCCGTGGCCGTGTAGGCGATATCGCGTCCGTCGGCCGTCGTCAGCTCGTGCTCGGTTACGGAATCTCGCGGCAGCAGCTTGAGCACGCCTTCGCGAGAGGAACCCTGAGCTGACGCAGCCCGTCGTTCACCGGCCTCTTGCGCAAAGGAGAACGCAGGTGCGAGCGTAGCGGTCAGCGCGGCGAACAGAAGCAGGGATCGGAAGTGCAAGGATTTTTCCTCCGGCGGGTCGGAATGCGGCTGAGATAGGGTAGCAGCCGAACCCCTTCGATGGAGATCAAGAGATGGTGATGCGAAGGTGAAGCCGGCTCATTCGCCTTTCTCGACTGTGCGCGCATTCACATGCAGCGCCCGGCCGGCCCGCCACCCGTTGAAGGCGGCGCCAAGGCCGAGCGCGACGAAAAGCACCGCGCACCATGCGAAACTTCCAGTCCAGCCGCGGATCAGGCCGACGATGAACGGGCCGACGGCGGCAAGCAGATAGCCTACGCATTGTGCCATGCCGGAAAGGTGAGCGGCGACATGCGGGTCGCGCGAACGCAGCACGATGGCAGTCATCGCCGCGGCGATCAGCCCGCCCTGACCGATGCCCTGCAGCACGGCCCAGACCCAGACGGTGGAAAGCGGCGCAAAGAGCAGGCCGAGCAGTGCGACGACGGCGAAAGCGCAGAGCGTCACGTTGATGAGTCGCTGATCCCTGCCTCGTACGGCGATGTGCGGCACGAAGAGGCAGGCGGCGGCCTGCACCATCACGGAGACCGAGACTATGCCGCCGGCCACAATGCCGTCGAGACCACGCTCACGCAGGATCGGCACCAGCCAGCCGAAGACGCAATAGGCGAGCGCCGACTGCAGGCCCATGAAGAGCGTGACCTGCCAGGCAAGCTTATCCCGCCACAGACCTTCGACGCGAAAACCGCTGCGCCGGGCCTGTCGGCTGCTCGCAAAGACCTGCGGCAGCCATATGAGCCCGACCAAGAGCGCAGGCAGCGCCCAGACGGAGAGCGCGCCGTCCAGCGAACCGCCGAGCGCATGTTCGATCGGTAGCGTCAGGCCGGCGGCACTGGCCGCGCCCGCGCAGAGCGCCATCGTATAAAGGCCGGTCATCAGAGCCGTATTCGCGGCGAAATCGCGTTTCACCAGTCCGGGCAGCAGCACGTTCCCGACGGCGATCGCAGCACCGGCAAGAGCGGTACCGAAAAAGAGCAGAGGCACGGAGGAAAAGCCACGCAGCGCCGTACCGAGCGTCAGCAGCAGGAGCACGCCGAGCAGCGTCCGCTCCGTGCCGATGCGCTGGGCAAGCCGCGGAGCAAGCGGAGAAAAGGCGCCGAGGCAAACGACAGGCAAGGTCGTCAGCAGGCTGGCACCGAGTGGCGACAGGCCGAGTTCCCCACGGATCTCCGGCAACAGGGCGGAAGCGCTGGAAAAGACCGGGCGCAGATTGAAGGCGATCAGCACGAGGCTGGCGCCAAGGAGGAAGCGGGCTGTTGTGCTCTGCTTCTGCGGAGGCAGCGGTGAAGGCACGCTGTCAATTTCGGCATCGATCATTGTCTCGTCGGCGGCGTCGAACGAGGACGTGACATTCTGTACGGTCATGGTCATGAAAGAAGCATCCGGTCGAGAGCGGAAAGGATGGGTGCCATGAAGGCGCGCACGGCAGCATCGGCCTTGTCAGGGCTGCCCGTCTCAATGGCGTCGACGATCGCCTGATGCGCTTGCATGTCAGGCTCAGGAATGGTCCTGTCGAGCGTGGCGGCGATGGTTTCCGCGATGGAGATGGAGAAGAAATCGTAGATTTCAATCATCGCCCGGTTTCCCGAAGCGGCGATGACGGCCTTGTGGAAGGCAAGATCGCGTTCGATAAAGCCTGCGGGATCGCCGCCTTCATAGTTGCCGCGCTCGGCAAGCAGCCTGCGAAGCCCGGCGATGATATCAGGCGTCTTGCGGATGGCGACAAGCCGTGCGCCCTCGACATCAAGCGCACAGCGCGCCTCGAACTGGTCGCGCAGGCTGGCGCGCCGTGCCATTGTGAGCGGTCGGCTGTTGTCGGTGGTCGAAAGCACATAAGTGCCGGAGCCCTGCCGCGTTTCCAGAAGACCCTGCGAGACGAGAACGCGCACAGCCTCGCGCACCGTGCCGCGGCTGACCGAAAGCATGGCCGAAAGCGTGGCCTCGTTCGGCAGCTTCTCGCCGACAGCCCAGCGCTTGGCGAATATCTCGCTGCGGATTGCTTCGGTCGCCGTATCGGCAAGGTTTGTTTTGTTGAGTGGTTGCATGACACTATTCATAAAGTCATCGGATGACTTTATGAATAGGTTGCTTTCGTTCCAGCGTCAATTGCCACCGCGGCAATAAAAAAGGGCCGCTTTCGCGACCCTTTCCATGAGGTTTGGCCTGTAATTGGCCGGACCGTCTTATGCGGTCCCTGGAAGGTGGGGTTTAGTGCGAGGGCTGCCTCGCTTCCATCACCACTTCCATGCCCATTACGAGGTCCGAAAACTCATTAGACATTGGATCACCTTCCTTTCGTTACGTTGATAATGATCTAAACGTAAGCCGATTCCCCGGAGATGCAAGAAAAAATCGCATGTCTGTTTTTTAGCCGGCGTTGGGTTATGTCGCGCAACTGTCTGATTTTCCATGGCTGCGATCACGCAAATCCCTATTGTTTTTGCGGAAAGTGATCTCGATCAGCGTCAAGAATTGGTCAACTTGGCCTGGCAAATCGGATAGTCATTAAGTTGTTGTTAGCCGTAGCGTCAGACAATCGAAGACGTTTTCAGCATTCCTGCCGCGCAGGCGGCGGGCCGGAGCAAGAGCATGTGTCGCTGGGCAGCCTATCGCGGAGACCCTCTCTATCTGGAGGAGCTGGTATCCTCTCCCGCCCATTCCCTGATAGAGCAATCCCATTGTGCCACCCGCGCCAAGACGGCGACGAATGGCGATGGTTTCGGCATTGCCTGGTATGGTGACCGGCCCGAGCCGGGCCGCTACCGCGATATCCTGCCGGCATGGTCCGACTGCAATCTGAAGAGCCTGGCCCGGCAGATCCGTTCGCCGCTGTTCCTCGCCCATGTTAGGGCCGCGACCGGCGGCGGCACGCGCCGCGACAACTGCCATCCCTTCACGCATGAAACCTGGTCTTTCATGCACAACGGCCAGATCTCCGGTTTCGAGCGTCTGCGTCGGCCGATGGAAACCATGCTGGATGACGAACTCTTCAATGCCCGCAGCGGCACGACGGATTCCGAACTCCTGTTCCTGCTCGCTCTGCAGTTCGGTCTTCGGGATGCACCGATCGCTGCGATGGCGCAGACAATCGCGTTCGTCGAAGGCTTGGCGGAGAATATTCTGGGATCCGTGCTGCTGCGCTTCACCGCGGCCTTCTCGGATGGAAAGTCTCTTTACGCGGTTCGCTATGCCACTGACCGCAAGGCACCGACCCTCTATGCCTCGCCGCTTGCCAAGGGTTACTGCCTCGTTTCCGAGCCGCTGAACGATGATGGTGATGCCTGGCGGGAAATCCCTGATGGGAGTGCTGTGATCGTCAGCACCGAGGGTCTTGAGATCACGTCTTTCCGGCCGGAAAAGCCTGCGGCTGCGAGGCCGGAACCTTTTTCTATCCCCGCATAAGCTGTTCGGCGATCAGCGCGGCAAGCCGTACCGCCACCTCGTCCTTGGATAGATCCGGCCATTGCTCGATGCCGTCGCGCCGGATGAGCTTCACGCTGTTGCGCGTACCCCCCATGATGCCGGTGGATGGCGAGACGTCGTTGGCGACGATCAGATCCGCGCCCTTGCGATCCAGTTTCAGCTTGGCATTGGCCTCGACATCCTGTGTCTCTGCTGCAAAGCCGATCACGAGTTTCGGTCGCGTCGTGTGATGGCCGACAGTCTTGAGAATATCCGGGTTCTCGGTCAGCGCCAGTGTCGGAATGGATTCACCCGGATGCTTCTTGAGCTTCTGGTCGGCGGCCGAAGCCACCCGCCAGTCGGCGACTGCTGCCACCATGACGGCGACATCGGCGGGAAGGGCGGCAAGCACGGCGTCGCGCATCTCTTCCGCGCGCTCGACATGCACCATCCTGACACCGGCCGGATCGGGGATCGTCACCGGGCCGGACACCAGCGTCACATCCGCGCCGAGCCGCGCCAGCGCTGCGGCAATGGCATGACCCTGCCGACCGGAGGAACGGTTGGCGATGTACCGCACCGGATCGATTGGCTCATGCGTCGGGCCTGAGGTGACGATCGCCTTCCTGCCGGCGAGCGGCTTCGGCCCGTCGTCGAGCAGTGCTTCGGCAGCCGCAACGATCTCCAGCGGCTCCGCCATCCGGCCCGTGCCGGCCTCGCGGCTCTCCGCCATCTCGCCGGCGACAGGGCCGATGAAGCGGATGCCGTCGCGCCGCAGAGTCTCGATATTGCGTTTCGTCGCCGGATGCGTCCACATTTTCGGGTTCATCGCGGGCGCGGCAAGCACCGGCCTATCGGTGGCAAGCAGCACCGTGGAAGCGAGATCATCGGCAAGCCCATGCGCCATCTTGGCCATCAGGTCGGCGGTGGCGGGCGCGATCAACACCAGATCGCAATCGCGCGCCAGCCGGATATGCCCGACATCCTGCTCATCCTGCCTGGAAAAGAGATCGGTGAAGACATGGTCTGCCGCAAGCGCACCGACGGCAAGCGAGGTCACCAACTCCTGCGCACCCTTCGTCATGATCGGACGCACGGAAGCGCCGCGTTCCCGCAGGCGGCGGATGAGATCGAGGCTCTTGTAAGCCGCGATGCCGCCTGTGATGATGAGAAGGATGCGTTTGCCGCTGAGAGCCATGGTTTTTCCCGCCGCTTCTTTGATTGGGCAAAACCCTAAGCCTTTGGCGGAAAACATGCAATCGCCGATGCTCAGGCCGGCTTGGGCCGCTTCGGGGTAAAGATCGCAATCGCCATGCCGACGCCGATCAGCTGGAGGATCGCGCCGCCGGCTTCGGGCACTGTCGGCATGCGCTGCTCGAACAGGAAGCCATAGAACAGGCCGAAGACCGTCTCCGCAACGATAAGCTGAGCGGCGAGTGCCAGCGGCAGAATCCGCGAGGCAATCATCCAGCACAGCGTGGCAAGCCACGATCCCGCAATGCCCATGACGGCCGCCCAGAGCACGAAGTGAAAGGTCTGCACGCCGGTGAAGCTGACTGTCTCCCCGAGCGAGGTGAAGGGCAGGAGGACGAGTGAGCCGATGCCAGCTCCGATCCCCTGCAGAGCGGTCCAATGCATGGCGCTTGGCGCATCCTGGGACTGCATGACGGCAGCGCTCATCATGCCATAGGTGACCCAGAGCGCCAGTCCGATCAGAGCGGCGACGATGCCGAACAGGATCTCGGTCTGATCGCCGGCGGATGTCGTGGCAAAGATCGAGACATTCACCCAACCGATGCCGATCGCTATCAGGATCAGCGGTATTGCCAGCGCTCTCCAGCCGATGACCTTCTCCCTGAGATTGGCGATGATGGCAAGCAGTACGGGCATGGTGCCGATGACGAGCGGTGGGATGGCAGTGCCCGCGTAACGCACGGCATAGGAAATACTCATGAAGTAACCGACATAGCCGACGCTACCGAGCGCGATGCCGGTCAGAACAAGCGAGCGTCGCAAGCCCGCTGGGCGAAAACGCGGATTGATCATCAGGATAAGGCTGACGACGGCAAAGAGCCCGTAGCGCGCCACCGTCAGGTCGATCGCCGTATAGGGTGCGACGACGCGCGGGGCAACGAAGCTGAGCCCCCATAGCGCGCAGGTGGCAAGACCGCACAGGATGCCGATCAGCATGTGAAACTCCGAAGAGACGGGCGAGGCTCCGACAGGAAAGGGATAGGGAGCGGTCACGCGGAAGGATGTTCATAGCCGATATGCCCTATCGGGCGTCGAAACAAGGCCTGTCTGCGACATCCGGATGATAGTCGGAACGCAGATCGCGAATTGCTGCGTTGGTGTCACTAATCATGTGACGTAAGCGCACTTCAGTCAAAGACGGCGCATCGGCATAGTGGGCCAACCCGAGTAAAGGAGTTGCCCCATGTTTGCTGTAACAGGAATGACAGGTCAGGTCGGCGCCGCTGTTGCCGATCATCTGCTGAAAGATGGCGCCGAGGTTCGCGCGGTCGTAAGAAACCCCGAAAAGGCGGCCGGCTGGAAGGAACCGGACTGCGAGATTGCTGTCGCCGACATGAATGACGCGATATCGCTGACATCAGCGTTCAGAGGCGCCGAAGGCGTCTTTCTCGTCATCCCACCGCTTTTCGATCCCACACCGGGTTTTCCGGAGGTGAAAGGCATGCTGGCAACCTTGAAGACCGCGCTCGAGGCGGCGCGGCCAGAAAAACTTGTCTGCTTGTCGACCGTCGGCGCACAGGCGAAACAGCCGAACCTGTTGAGCCAGCTGGGCATCGTGGAGAAGGAGCTTTCGACGCTCTCCATCCCGGTCGCTTTCCTGCGCGCTGCCTGGTTCATGGAAAACGCTGCCTGGGATGTGGCGCCAGCCCGCGAAAGCGGCATCATTCCGAGCTTCCTTCAGCCTCTCGACCGCACCGTGCCAATGATTGCAGTTGATGATATCGGCGCGCTCGGTGCGAAGATGCTGCGTGAAGACTGGCAGGGCGTACGCGTTGAAGAGTTGGAAGCCCGCGAGCGCGTCAGCCCGGCCATGATGGCAGCTGTCTTTGCCAAGGCGCTTGGCAAACCGGTATCCGCGCAAATCGTCCCGCGTGAGAGCTGGGAGGAACTGTTCCGGACCCAGGGCATGAAGAATCCAGAGCCACGAATGCGCATGCTCGATGGTTTCAACGAGGGCTGGATCGATTTCGAGGGTGGCCGCGAGAAATCGCTGAAGGGCACGACGACGATCGAAACAGCGATCCGCCGTCTCGTCACCGGGGCATGAATACAAAGGCCGCGGCGGGAGCGCCGCGGCCTTTGCTCGATACCTCTGATGTGCAGGAGAAATCTCAGAGGTTGCTCATGCCGCCGTCGATGATGAGTTCGCTGCCGACGATATAGGCAGCCTCGTCAGAGGCGAAGAACACGATGGTCTTGGCGACTTCGCTGACATCTCCGAACCGGCCGGCCGGGATCTGCGACTGGATATGGGAAGCCATCGCCTTGGAATCGGCTTCCGACATGCCGAGCTTGTCGTAGAGCGGTGTAGAGATCGGGCCGGGACTGATGGCGTTGACGCGGATGCCGCGACCGATCAATTCACCTGACAGCGTCTTGGCCAGCGTCAGCAGCGCACCCTTCGTCAGCGAGTAGACACTCGAATTCGGCATGCCGATATGGGCGTTGATCGAGGTGTTGAGCACGATCGAGGCCTTCTTCGAGAAAATCGGCAGCAGAGCCTGGATCAGGAAGTAGGGGCCTTTGACATTGATCGCGAAGGACTTGTCGAAAGCCGCTTCGCTCCAGCTCTCGACCGGGCCGAACTCCGCGATACCGGCATTGACGAAGAGGATGTCGAGCGTGCCGAAAGCGTTCTTTACCGTTTCGGCAACCCCAGCCTGCCCGGCGACATTGCCGGCATCGGCCTGGATGACGAGAACCTTGTTGCCGAATTCCGCGCGGGCGGCATCGACGCTTTTGGCGCTGCTGCCGGTAATGGCGACGCGAGCGCCTTCGGCGATGAACTGGCGGGCGGTTTCAAGGCCGATACCGCTGGTGCCGCCGGTAATCAGGGCTGTCTTGTTTGCAAGGCGAGTCATTGTCCTATTCCCCTGGATATCTGGGATGATGATGGGATCATGCGGGAGGAAGGCCGGCGCGATAACCCGCTGTTTTCGGCAGAAATCATTAACCTGCAGCGGATAATCGCGCCATAGCCGTCAGGTGCGGGTGATCGAGGCGCCGCCATCGACCAGCGTCGCAGTCCCGGTGACGAAGCTTGCATCGTCGGATGCGAGATACAGCACCGACCGGGCCAGTTCTTCCGGCGCTGCAACGCGTTTCAGCGCATGCAGGTTGGTGATGAAGGCCTGCTTGTCCGACGTATCGTTCATCTCGCGATACATGTCCGTATCGACGGCACCCGGCAGGATCGCGTTGACGCGAATGTTCTGCGGGCCGTATTCGGCGGCGAGCGCCTGTGTGAGGCCGATGAGGCCGGACTTGCTGGCGGCATAGGCCGCAACGCCGGGGAAAGCGAAGCTGTAGCCGACGAATGTCGAGGTGAAGACGACCGAGCCGCCACCGTGCTTGACCATCTCGGCGATCTGGTGCTTGGCAGCAAGGAACGAAGCCGTCAGGTTGATCGCCAGCGCATCGCTGAAGCCCGCTTCGGAGACGTCGGTGCTCGGGCCTGCTTCGCCGAGCGTGCCGGCATTGTTGAAGGCGATATCGAGCTTGCCGTAGTTCTTGACGGCGGCTGCGACCAGCGCCTTGTGATAGTCTTCCGAGCGGACGTCGCCGGCCACGGCAACAGCGTCACCACCGGCAGCCTTGATTTCTGCAACCAGGCTTTCAAGCTCGGCCTGGCGGCGGGCACCGACGACGACCTTGGCGCCTTCGGCGGCAAAAAGCTTGGCAGTCACGCGACCGATACCCGAGCTTGCGCCGGTAACGATTGCCACTTTGTTGATCAGACGATTCATAGTTCCATCTCCTGAGTCTGGGTTGGATCGGCGACGCCGTCCCGTTTCGATGACTGGAAGATGGCATTCTTCTTTCGTTCGGATTAGTCTCCCGATCACGGAGTTCGAATTCGGAAAAGCCGAACGATGATAGAGCCAAACGATGATGAAGATTGAGGGGATAGCGGCTTTCGTCGCCGTAGTGGAGGCAGGTTCTGTCAGTGAAGCCGCGCGGCGGCTGCGCCTGTCGAAGTCGGTTGTCAGCGAACGGCTGGCCGAGCTGGAAAAGACGCTGGGCGCCGTGCTTGTCCACCGCACCACGCGCAAGCTTACCGTGACCGAGGATGGGGCAGCCTTTCTGGAGCGCGCCGGGCGCATTGTCCGCGAGATGGAGGATGCCGAGGCAGATATGGCCGAACGTCGCGGCACACTCTCCGGTCCGCTGCGCATCGCAGCGCCCGTCAGCTTCGGCCGCCTGCATCTCGGTCCTGCGCTTTACCCGTTCTTGAAGGCGCATCCGCGGATCGCTCTGACGCTCGATATGGACGACAGGCGCGTCGACCCCGCCTCGGACGGCTATGACGCCATCATCCGCCACGGTGCCATCGCCGATTCACGGCTGGTCGCCTGGAAGCTCGCCCGCAGCCGCCGGCTGCTGGTCGCCTCACCCGACTATGTCGAACACCACGGAACGCCGGCTTCCTTGTCCGATCTCAATGGCCATCGCGGTATTTTCTATACCAATCGCGGCGCTGCGGATTGGCGCTTCCAGACAGAGGAGGGCACCGTCGTCATCCGCGCGATGCTCGGTCTCGGCATCAACAACGGCGATATGCTTCATGATGCTGCGATCGAGGGTCTAGGTATCGCGCTGCTGCCGACCTTCATCGCTGGTCCCGCCATACGCGAGGGACGACTCATGGAAATCGATGTCGGCGCCAAGCCCGAACCGGAATTCATCTACATGGCTCATCCCGAAGGCCGAAATCCTTCCGCCAAGCTGCGCGCCATCGCCGATCATCTGAAAAAGACGTTTGGTGATCCGCCCTATTGGGATCCGGATTGCTAGTTCAGAAGGCTCATCAGGTTTTCGGTCACGGGAGAACGCTGGCTGCGCAGCACCGCAAGCGCCAGCCGCGCCACGGCGGGCGGGCCTTCGATTGGCCGGTACGCAACACCGGCAAGTTTGATATGTGAAATCGACGCTGGAACGATCGAGACACCGAGATCGGCTGCAACGAGGTTGACGACTGAGGAAATTTGCGGTGCCTCCTGAGCGACCGTCAACTCAAATCCCGCCTCGCGGCAGGCCCGCACCACGTCATCATATAGGCTGAGGCCAACGAGACGCGGGAAAAGAATAAAAGGCTCCTTCGCCAGCAGAGCGAGCGGTAACGTCTTTCGTTTTGCCAGCGCGTGGCTTGCCGGCAGGGCGACGACCATTGGTTCGTCCGGCAGGCGTTTCAGCCTGACGCCATCGGGATCGTCGAGGCCGGGGCGGAAGAAGGTCGCATCCAGTTCGCCGTGTTCCAGCTTCTGCATCAGGCCTAGCGTGTTCATTTCCGTCAGTGACAACTGCACATCCGGCCAGCGGGCCTGAAAGCGGCGGATCGTCGTGCTGACCACGGGGTTAAAGGCGGAGGAGGCGGTGAAGCCGAGCGACAACCGGCCAGTCTCGCCGCGATTGGCGCTTTGCGCCGCCAGCCGTGCTTTCTCGGCTGCCGCGAGCGACGCTTTCGCTTCCGGCAGAAAGGCGGCGCCCGCTGCGGTCAATTCCGCCCCGTGCGGCACGCGATGGAAGAGCATGGCGCCGATTTCGGTTTCAAGATCCCGGATCTGCTGGCTGAGCGGCGGCTGGCCGATGCCGAGGCGCGCAGCCGCCCTCGTGAAATTGCCCTCTTCCGCCACCGCCAGAAAATACCTGAGATGCCGCAGCTCCATCTCTATCTCCAAAAGCTATCAAGAACGCCTGTCTCATATATTGGACAAATGGAGGCGATCTGACTAGATCGGGAAGCAGGAAGGAATGATAATGTCCGACTCTGCAATCCAAGACGTCGCCGGCCTTGAAACGACCGAAGAAAACCACCGGAAACACTATCTTACGCGTGGCACCGGCGCTTATCGCCGCGCCAGCCTGGCGCTCTTCCTCTCGGGTTTCGCCACCTTTTCGCTGCTCTACTGCGTGCAGCCGCTCCTGCCGATCTTTTCGCAGGAATTTGCCGTCAGCCCGGCTGAAAGTTCGCTGTCGCTGTCCCTCTCCACCGGCTTCCTGGCGATCGCCATCGTCTGCGCCGCTGCCGTCTCTGAAGGGCTCGGCCGGCGCAGCCTCATGTCGATTTCGCTGGTCGGCGCCGCCGTGTTGACGATCGCCACCGCCTTTGCACCGAACTGGCATCTGATATTGATTGTCCGCGCGCTGCAGGGCTTCGTTTTGGGCGGCGTTCCGGCCGTTGCCATGGCCTATCTCGCAGAGGAGATCGACCCGCGCGGTCTTGGCGCCACCATGGGTCTCTATGTCGGCGGCACGGCCTTCGGCGGCATGTCGGGCCGGGTGCTGACGGGTATCTTCGCCGAATATCTTTCCTGGCGACCGGCCCTGTTCCTGATCGGCGCCATCGGCCTGGCCGCCGCGATCGGCTTCATTGCTCTACTGCCGCCCTCGCGCAATTTCGTGCGCCGCGCCGGCTTCGATCCGCAATTTCATCTGAAGGCGTGGTCCGGACACCTCAGCAACCCGGCGCTACCCTTCATCTTCATGATTGCCTTTTTCGCGATGGGTTCCTTCGTAACGATCTACAACTATGCCGGTTTCCGCCTCGTGGCACCTCCCTATGATCTCAACCAGACCGAACTCGGCTTGATCTTCACGGTTTACCTCTTCGGTATCGGCGCGTCCTCGGTCGGCGGCATCCTCGGCGACAGGCTCGGCCATTTTACCGTGCTCCTGGCGGGCATCGTCATCACTGCAGCAGGCTGTGCTCTGACGCTTTCCGCCTCCCTGCCGCTGATCATCACCGGCGTCATCGTACTGACTAGCGGCTTCTTCATGACGCATTCGGTGGCAAGCGGCCTGGTGGGCAAACTTGCTGCCGGCACCAAGGGTCACGCCTCCTCGCTCTACATGCTCGCCTATTACATCGGCTCGAGCGTCATGGGCTCTGCCGGCGGATGGTTCTGGGCGGTGGAGGGATGGTCTGCGATCGTGATTTTCACGCTGACGATGATGGCGCTCGCGTTTCTGTCCGCGCTGACCGCGCGCCGTCTCGCCCGTCTCCTCCCTTGACTTCTGGCCTGCGACGATTAATTTAACTGAAAGGTTAAATACAAGTCGGAGGACCACCTTGAAGAAAATCTATCATGGAAGCTGCCATTGCGGCGCCGTCGCCTATGAAGCCGGGCTCGATCTTTCGGCAGGCACTTTCAAGTGCAATTGTTCGATCTGCCGCAAGAAGCGCAGCTGGCTGGCTGTTGTGCAGACCGATGACTTCCGGCTGGTTTCGGGCGGCGACCGGCTGCGCAAATATCAGTTCGCTTCCGGCTCGATCCAACATCTCTTCTGCGAAAATTGCGGCGTGGCTTCCTTTGCCCGCAATGACAATAAGACGATCGGCCCCTTCATCGCCGTCGCCGTCAGCTGCCTTGACGACGCCAGCGCTGAAGAGCTTGCCGCCGCCCCGATCACCTATTTCGACGGCATGCATGATCGTTATGACGCAGCACCTGCCGAAACGCGGCATCTTTGACGGCGGCCGTCAGCCAAGCCGGATATAGGGCACGTCCTTCTTCGCCACCTCGTCCAGCGCCTCTTCATAACCGGCATCGGCATAACGCATGACGCCGAGGGCCGTATCGTTGGTCAGCGCATGGTCGAGCCGTTCGTCGGCGGCATCAGAGCCGTCGGCAACGACGGTGACGCCGCAGCTCGTCATGTAACCGGCATAACCGCCGCCACCGGAATGGACGACGACGAGATCGGCCATCGAGGAGCAGAGCATCATCGCGTCGATGAGCGGCCAGTCTGCGATCGCATCGGAGCCATCCTTCATGCGCTCCGTCATGATGTTCGGATGCGCCATGGCGCCGGCATCGAGATGGTCGCGCGAGAAGGCGATCGGTCCCTTGAGTTCGCCATTGGCGACCAGTTCGTTGACGCGGCGCGCCAGCGCCGTGCGCTCGCCATGGCCGAGCCAGGCAATACGCGCCGGCAGCCCCTCGAAGGGAATATGCTCGCGCGCCAGGCGGATCCAGTTGGTGATGATCTTGTTGTCGGGAAACATCTCCAGGAGCAGGTCGTCGATGCGGGCGATATCGCTCTCCTCGCCTGATAGTGCCATCCAACGGAACGGGCCGATGGCGCGGGCAAAGAGCGGGCGCAGATAGGCTTCGGTAAAGATCGGGATATCGAAAGCATTGGCAACGCCACCCTCGCGGGCCTGCGTGCGGATGAGATTGCCATTGTCGAAGACTTCAGCGCCGCGCTTCTGGAATTCCAGCATTGCGGTGACGTGCTCGACGATCGAGGCACGGCTGGCAGCCATCAGCTGGCCCTGGCCATCGTCGCGCAGGCCCTTCACCTGATCGATGCTCATGCCCTTCGGCACATAGCCATAGACAAGGTCATGCGCTGAGGTCTGGTCGGTGACGACATCGGGCACGATGCCGCGCCGGGCAATTTCCGGATAGATCTCAGCGGCGTTGCCAACGAGCCCGACGGAGAGCGCCCGCTTTTCCTTGACGGCGGCATCGATCATCGCCAGCGCGCTGTCGAGATCGGGCGCGATCTCCTGCAGATAACCGATCTGCTGGCGCTTGCGGGCGCGTTCCGGATCGATGTCGACGCAGAGGATTGCAGCCCCGGCCATGCGGCCCGCCAGCGGCTGCGCCCCACCCATGCCGCCAAGCCCCGCCGTCAGCACGAAGCGCCCATGGAGATCGCCGCCGAAGCGCCGTTCGGCGATGCGCATGAAAATCTCGTAGGTGCCCTGAATGACCCCCTGGCTGCCGATATATTGCCAGGCACCGGCCGTCAGCCCACCCCAGCAGATCAGCCCCTTGCGCTGCAGCTCGTAAAAGACCTCGGCCTTCGCCCACTGGCCGACGATGTTGCAATTTGCCATGATGACGAGCGGCGCCTTGGCATGGGTCTTCACGAGACCAATCGGCTTGCCGGACTGGATGAGCAGCGTCTGATCCTCGTCCATTTCGGTCAGCGCCTTGACGATGCCTCGGTGCGCCGCCCAGTTGCGCGCCGCTTTGCCGAGCGCAGCGTAGACAACGAGATTATCAGGGTCTTCGCCAACCGAAAGTACGTTTTCCAGAAGCCGCAGCAACGCCTCTTGCCGCCAGCCCCTGGCACGTAGCTCCGGTCCGCCGGGAATCGGAAATTTCGGATGGCGTGGATTGGCCTTCGGCATCTTGGGTTCCTCGTCTTTCGTCGTCGGCACATTCAGCACCGGTTCATTCACTTGGCAGGCAGCGGTTCCACATACGCAAGCGCGGCGTCGATGAGGCGACGGCGCATGGTGTCGTCGCCATAGACATCGGCATTGGCCCGCACCCAGCCATACATGATCCGCTCGCCTGACAGCATCTGGATCACGCCGGGCTGCGCCAGCGCCCAGCCATCATTGCCCTTGCCCAAGCGCAGCAACATGCCGTCATGGCGTGCGCAGCAGAGCAGGTTACCATTGAGCATGAAGGCCCAGCCGCCGAACATGGATTTTTCGCTCAGGCCCGTCCGGTCGCCGAGTTCTTCGCGCATCAGTTCTTCCAGGCCGGGATCGCGCGCCATGGCTCAGGCCCTCGTCTCCAGTGCATAGCGTGCTATCTCGATGCCCATCGCCTTTTCGACGAACGGATAGACGGTTGGATCGAGCACGCTGGCGGATAGCGGTATGATCTCCTTCGGTACATGCAGGATGAAGACATGCATGCCACCCTTTAGCTGGCCGACCGAAAGCGGCTCGCCCTCCTCGGAAAGCGTGGTGATGACGGCCGGGAAGGTCGCTAGGCGCGTGCCGCCGGCATCTTCGACTGCCATATATTCGTTCATCACATGCAGCGTGACGGCTTTGTCGCCGGCGCCGACGGTGATCGTTCCGATGTCGAAGGCTTCCTTCGTATAGACGACGTCCTTCCTGGTAATCGTACCTTCGGCCAGGATATGGCCGCCCGTCGTCTTGCAGATCGCATCGATGATCGCCGATCCGCCGCGCTTTTCCGCTTCGATGATGGCTTCGCCGAGCTTCAGTGCCAGCGAGATCCCGCCAAGCGCGGCATTCTTGCGGACATAGGAGGCGCGCAGCGGGTTGCGGCAGCTGGCGATGAAGCCACCGGACTGGTCGGCGGCCGCCCGCAGCACCGGCGAGATCTTCGCCGTAGCACCCTTCACGACGAGCTCGATATAGCGGTTTTCGGCCCGGTTGCCGCCGACAGCCGTCTGGATCATCTGTTCCGGCGATCCTGCCATGCCGATCGAGCCCATGTCGCCGGTCGGATGTGCGCGTATATCGCCGACGGCATCGACGACCTTGGTGCCGAGGATCGCTGAAGGCAGCCAGCCGTTCAGCGTCGAGGACTTGCCGTTCTGGCCGATGATGAGACCGGAGAGCTTTTCGCCGAGCGACTCCTGCAGCAGCTGCACGGCTTTCACATAATCGATGCCCTGCATCTCCCAGGGCGTGGTGGAGGCAGGCGCCCCGATCGCCGCCGCCGTCGCGACCCAGTCGTTATCGCCGAGTTCCTCGATGGAGACGAGTTCAGGCTTGCCGACGTTGACGGCGGCATAACCGAGCATGCGGCCATGATCGGCCCAGCCACCGCCGCCGGCGGCATAGACGGAACCGCCCTTGACGGCGGCTTCCACGTCCTTCTCAACCAGTATGCGTCCCATTATCCTTCTCCGTCGTAAGTGTCCTGTCCATCTCGCGCACTGCCTCGAAAAGCACGGCGGCGCCGAGCGCTATGTCATCATTTTCGGCCCATTCATCCGGGGAATGGCTTCGGCCCTCCTTGCAAGGCACGAAGATCATCGCAGCCGGCGCGACGCGGGCAATCCAGGCCGTATCGTGGCCGGCGCCCGACGCCATGAAGCGGTGTTTGGCGCCGACTGTCTCGCAGGCCCGTTCCAAGGTCGAGAGCAGGCCTTTGTCGCTCGGTGTCGGGAAATTGTCGGAAATGCGGTTCGGAGAAGCAATCGTCACGCCGAATGCCAGAGCGAGCTTTTCAGCATGGCCATCCAGCCAGCGGCAGAACGCTTCCATGTCGGCCCGGATTTCGGCCCGTCCATCGATCAGCAGCACGACCCGCGACGGCACGACATTGGCGGCATTCGGCTCGATGCGGAATTCGCCGACGGTGGCCGCAAAATGACCGGGTGTCTTGGCAAGTTCGCTCGCCGCATTGCGGATATCGAGCACCAGCTGCGAAGCGGCAACCAGCGCATCTGAGCGCAGATCCATCGGCGTAGTCCCTGCATGGTCGGCGCGGCCTTCGACGGTGATCTCGATGCGGGTAATGCCTGAAATCGCGGTGACGATGCCGATATCCTTGCGCTCGTTTTGAAGGATGGGGCCTTGTTCGATATGCAGTTCCAGAAAGCCGGCAATATCGGGCTTGTTCTCGTGGGTCAGAACCCCCGGCGATCCACCGACCTCGGCAATCGCTTCGCCAAGATCGCGGCCGTCGACCGCGCGGGAAAGCCATGCCTGCGGCAATTGCCCCGTCATGCCGCGGCTGCCGACGCAGGAAACGCCGAAAATGCTGACCTCCTCGGCCAGGAAGTCGACGATCTCAAGATCATGATCGAGGTGAATCTCCTGTTCCCGCAACGCCCGCGCAACCTCCAGAGCTGCGGCAACACCGGCAATGCCGTCGAAACGCCCGCCATCGGGTACCGTGTCGGAATGCGACCCCAGCATGATGATGCCTGAACCGGGTTTTGCGCCTTCGCGCCGACCGATCAGATTGCCGGATGCGTCGATGCGGGTTTCCAGCCCGATCGCCTGCATGCGGGCCTCCAGATAGGCGCGGCCCTCAAGGAAAAGCGGCGAAAAAGCCCGCCGTGTCCACGGATGCCCCGGCTCGGTAATATTGGAGAGAGCTTCGATGTCCGCGGATATCCGGCCGGGATTGACGGGCAGGTTGCGGCTCATGCCAGCACCTGTCTGGCAAGCGGTCGCACGAAGCGGCCGGTACCGGGTTCGGCCAGAACCTTCGACCCCTCGGTAATCTTCTCTCCGCGCAGCCATGCGGCTGAAACCGTCCACGGCAGGCGGATACCGTTATAAGGGCTCCAGCCGACGACATTGTTGCCGCTGGACGAGGCGTCGTAGACCATTTCCTTCGGCTCCAGCACGACGATATCGGCATCCTTGCCCGGTGTGAGCGCTCCCTTGATATGGTCGAGGCGGAAATGCCTGGCCGGGTTTTCGGCCATCAGCTTCGCCGCCCAGGTCAGCGGTACGCCGCGTTCCAACGCGCCCTTGACGAAAAGCGGCACCATCACTTCCAAACCTGGAACACCTGATGCATTCGCCAGCATGTCGGGATTGGTCTTGCGGTTTTCGGACCAGCTCACATGGTCGGTCGAAACCAGCCAGACGTTGCCTTCGGCAACCTTACGCCACAGCGTCTCGACTTCGGCGCGCGGCCGCACTGGCGGATTGATCTTCGCCTTGCCGCCGAGCCGCTTCACATCGTTTTCTTCGTCGAGCGTCAGGTAGTGAATGCAGCATTCCACTGTCGCCTCGAAACCGTCGCGGCGATAGGCCCGCGCGATGTCGTAACCGCGCCCGAGCGAGCAATGCACGACATGCGACGGACAGCCGGTATTGGCGCCGGTTTCGAAGATCGTGTGCATGGCAAGCAGTTCTGTTATCGGCGGGCGTGACAGGCCATGTGCTCGCCAGTCGGTGATGCCGCTTGCCTTCACCTGTTCCATATAGGTGCGGACCGCCTCGTCATCCTCGTTGTGCACGCCGGCCGTCAGCCCGGTCGGCGCAATCGCCGCAAAACAGGCGTCGAGCAGGGCCGGTGGAATGCGCGGGAAGCGTTTGGGATCGGTGCCGAAGGTGGAGAATTTGAAGGCGGCAACACCCGCTTCCACCATTTCCGCGATGCGTGTCGCGCCTTCCTCAGGATCGACCGTACCATAGAGCGCAAAATCGACGCGGGCCTGCGGACCGGCATGATCGACCTTCTTCTTCACGGCTGCCGCCGAACAGACGAGATTGCCTTCGTCATAGGGCATGTCGACGATTGTCGTGACACCACCGGCAGCCGCCGAGCGCGTCGACCAGATGAAGTCCTCCTGGTCCTTCTGGGAGAGTGAATGGACCTGCGCATCGATCGCGCCCGGCAGGATCAGTGCCTTGCCGAGCAGGTGCCGTTCTTTGGCTGCCGGCGGCACGCCGATACCGACTTCCGCGATCTTTCCATCGTAAACGGCGACATAGCCGCCCTCGACAATGCGCTCCGGCAGCACCACCGTGCCCTGCAGAACGAGATCGAAATCCATGCCGCGTCTCCCTCGATAGGTCGAAAATCAGATGATAGCCGGTTCCCGCGTCAGCCGTTCTTCGATGCGCTCGAGCGAACCGAGTGCAAAGAAATCGTCGAAGGAGGCGATCGGCACCTGCTCGATCAGCTTGGAGAGGAATGCATCCGAGCCGAGTTCCTCTTCGATTGCCTCGACCTCGGCCGAAAGCGGCCGGTCCACCGTGTAGAAGGCCGCATGTTTGCGCACGACCTCATAGAGCATACCCGCAACACCCTTCGACGTGTCGCCGATAATATCGATCGCCTGTGCTGAAAGCAGGGCTTCCAGTGCGGCCAGACGCTTCAGCGCCCGCATCTGCCGGTCGAAACGCTCGATAACGAGCGGCAGGAAGGCCGCCTCGTCCTCAAGCCCCGCCGCTACGACGAGCGATTGCGCCGAAACAGGGTTCGACATGGAGAGTACGCGCGAAAAGATTTCGCCTGCAAGCTTGATGATCGGGCCGAAACCGGTCGCGATGCGGCCGGGAGGCACGAGATTGACCGGCAGGCCGCGCCGCTGGCCGTTGCCGAGCAGGACACAGCGGTTGAAGGCGTTGCGCGCTGCATGCGCCATGCAAAGCGCTGCCGATTCCAGCAGAATGGTCACGTCGAGCGGCAGGGAACCGCCCGATGTCATCACCCGTCCCTCGACGACGACGGGATTGTCGTCGGAACGCCCGGTGGCGGCGAGAATCTTGTGGCCCGTCGAAAGCAGGTTTTCGATGACGGCACCAAAGACCTGGGCGATCATGCGCAAGCTGAGCGCATCCTGCACATGGGTCGCGACCGGCCATTCCCATTCGTCGGAGGCATTGCACAGCCAGGCGCCGATCAGCGCTTCCCGCGCGGTGCCGACATGGCGCACAGCCCGCCAGGGATCGCGCGACCCGCCGAGCGCACCTGAGGCCATCATGCCGGTGGCCAACAGCACACGAATTGAGGCAGCGGCATTGCGCGTCGTCTCCGCAGCGGCGGCAAAGCTGACGGCATTGACGCTGAGCGAGGCGAGGCTGTCGCGCGGCGCCATCTTCACCGGTTCCATGCCGGCTGCCTGGAAGGCGTCGGCAGCCTGCATGCGCTCACCGCGATAAATCGCTTCGCCAACGCCGGTCAGCACTGCGCCGATCTGGCCCATCAGGCCGATATCAGCGCAACCGATCGAGCCGGTGCGGCGCACGACCGGAATGAGGTCTGCCCTCAGCATGCGCATATAGGCGTCGATGAGATCGGGCGTACAGCCGACCTGGCCGGTCAGTGCCGTGTTGACGCGCATTGCCATAGCATTGCGCACGACATTGCAGGAAAAAGGTGTGCCGGTGCCGAAATGGTGGGCGCGTACCAGACCGAGATTGAAGGCGTCGAGATCTTCGGGCGACCATTCGACATCCTTCATGGCGCCCACACCCGTGGTCGCGCCGTAAACGGGCATGCCGGATTCGATGGCATCCTCGACGATCGAACGCGCGATCCTCACGCGCTGCATACCGATCTCCGAGGCCGAAAGCGTAACCCTGCCGGAGCCGATCCTCACCATTTCGGCAAAGCTGAAGGGCTGGCCGCTCAGTTCGATTCCGGGGCGTTCATGCTTCATGTGCTCATCTCCATGGAGGCGAGACTAAGCGAGCCTCACGTCTGGCGGGATATCCCAAATGCCGAACACATCATGCTTTTGTTGCTTTCCGATCAGCTCACCATCCAGGCAATATAGAGAAGCGTGAGCGCAATGATCCAGAGGGCCACTTTTGCCGAACGGTTATGACGGGCTTCCGCCTTGCCGATGGCTTCTGCTGTCTGCTCGTCGAAGCGCAATCCGTGTTCGCTCATATGCAGAAGCTGATGGTGGAATTTCTCGGTCTGGGCGGCGATCTCCGGCGCGGCTTCGGCAAGCTTCACGGCGGCCTTCAGCCCGTCCTTAAGATCGGTGACGATGCGTTTGGGGCCGAGATTGTTCTTGATCCAGTCGCCGACGACAGGCTCGGACGCCTTCCACATGTTGAAGCGCGGATTGAGCATGCGCGAGACGCCTTCGACGACGACCATCGTCTTCTGCAGCATGACGAGCTCGGGACGCGTTTGCATGTCGAAAAGTTCGGTGACTTCGAAAAGCAGCGTCAAGAGCTTGCCCATCGAGATCGTCTCGGCCGGCTGTCCGTGGATCGGCTCGCCGATCGCCCGGATCGCCTGGGCAAAACTCTCGACATTGTGGTGGCCGGGCACATAGCCCGCCTCGAAATGCACTTCCGCCACCCGGATATAATCGCGTGTGATGAAACCGTAGAGGATTTCGGCGAGGAAGCGACGCTCCTTCTTCCCTAGACGCCCGACTATGCCCATGTCGACGGCAACGATCATGCCGTCGGAATCGACGAAGAGGTTGCCCGGGTGCATGTCGGCATGGAAGAAACCGTCACGCAGCGTATGGCGCAGGAATGACTGGATCAGTGTGTCGGCAAGCACGTTGAGGTCGTGGCCGGCAGCCCGCAGCCCCTCCACATCGGACATCTTGACGCCGTCGATCCACTCCATGGTGATGACGTCGCGGCCGGTGCGCTCCCAGTCCACCTTCGGCACGCGGAAGCCCGGATCCTTTTCGGTATTCTCGGCAATCTCGGAAAGCGCAGCCGCCTCGAGACGCAGGTCCATTTCCACCTTGGTGGTCTGCTCCAGCGTCTTCGTCACCTCAACCGGCCGCAGGCGCCGACTGCCCGGCATGAAGCGTTCCTGCATATGGGCGACGAGATACATCGCCTCGATATCATGGGCAAACCGCGCTCTCACGCCGGGCCGCACGACCTTGACCGCAACCTTCTTGGGTCCATCAGGTGTGCCGACCTCTGCTGCATGCACCTGCGCGATGGAGGCTGCGGCAATCGGATCGCCGAAGCTCGCATAGAGATCCGTGATCGGCCGCCCGAGCGAACCCTCGATATTGGCCTTGGCGGCAGCCGCCGGGAAAAAGGCCATCCGGTCCTGGAGTTGGGACAGATCGTCGGCAAACTCGACACCAACGACGTCAGGACGTGTTGCAAGGAACTGGCCGATCTTCACATAGGATGGCCCTAGCCGCTCGACAGCCTGTGCCAGCCGGTCGCTGCGCTTCTGATATTTGCTGCGCTTGCGCGCAAACATGCCGACAAAGGATTTCGCCAGGCTGACCGATGGCGGCAGGCCTTCCGAAGGAAGCGCCGAAATGACGCCCTCACGCACCAGAATCCAGCCGACTCTTGCGAGCCTGAAATATGCCCCGAAAGCACTCATGCGGATCAGAGCTTCCAGCCGGAATGCAGCGCTGCGATGCCGCCGGTATAATTGGTATAGGTCACGCGCGAGAAGCCGGCCGTGCGGATCATCGCTGCGAAATTCTCCTGGTTCGGGAACTTGCGGATCGATTCCACGAGATATTGGTAAGGCTCGGCATCACCGGTGATCGCCTTGCCGAATTTCGGAATGGCGTTGAAGGACCAGGCATCGTAGACCTTGTCGAGCAGCGGCAAGTCCACTTCGGAAAATTCCAGCACCAGCAGCCGCCCGCCGCGCTTCAGGACGCGATAGGCTTCCGAGAGTGCCACCTCGATCCGCGGCACGTTGCGGATGCCGAAAGCGATGGTATAGGCATCGAAGCTGTTTGCCTCGAAGGGAAGGTCTTCGGCATTGGCCTCGACAAAGGTCAGATTGTCGGAAATCTTTTTCTTTTCCGCTCGCTCGGCGCCGACGCCAAGCATCGAACCGTTGATGTCGAGCACGGTCGCATGCGCCTGGCGGTTGGAAGCTTCGATGATGCGGAAGGCGATGTCGCCCGTGCCGCCGGCAACATCGAGCACCTTGTAGCCTGGCTCCTTGCGCGGGTTGAGTGCCGCGATCATCGCGTCCTTCCAGGCCCTGTGCATGCCCATCGACATGACGTCGTTCATGATGTCGTAGCGCTTGGCGACCTTGTGGAAGACCTCGTTGACGAGGCCTTGCTTTTCACCGGTCGGCACCTCACGGAAGCCGTAGGACGTTTCCATGCCGCCATCGGCGGAGGTCCGGCTGTCTGACATCAAGCTACTCCGTTCACATCAAGAATTCGGCGCGGCGACCATAGCGAAAGCGAGGGAGCGGCGCTATCTGTGGGCCACGGTCCGCCCGCGGCACGTTGGCGCTATAGCGCACATCGCGGGCGGTTGAAACACGTTAGATATAGATGGGTTAAGATGCCGGAATTGCCAGAAGTCGAAACGGTGAAGCGCGGTCTGACGCCGGCAATGGAGGGCGCGCGCATCGAGAGGCTGGAATTGCGCCGCGGCGATCTGCGGTTTCCCTTTCCTCAGGGCTTCGAGCAACAGGTGTCCGGCCGCAAGATCATCGGCCTTGGACGGCGGGCCAAGTACCTGCTGATCGACCTCGACAGCGGCAAGACGATCATTTCCCATCTCGGCATGTCCGGCTCCTTCCGGATCGAACAGGGCGCCGTCAGCGATACCCCCGGCGACTTCCATCGCGAGCGTTCCAAGGATGAGAAGCATGATCACGCCATCTTTCATCTGGACGGCGAGGGCGGACCGCGCCGCGTCATCTACAATGATCCGCGCCGCTTCGGCTTCATGGACATTGCCGACCGCTCTGAACTCGACGCCAACCCCTTTCTGTTCGGTCTGGGGCCGGAACCGACGGGCAACGAGCTGTCGGCCGCCTATCTGGCCGAACGTTTCCAACGCAAGGCACAGCCGCTGAAGAGCGCGTTGCTCGATCAGAAGAACATCGCCGGGCTCGGCAATATCTATGTCTGCGAGGCGCTCTGGCGGGCGCATCTGTTGCCGACGCGCGCAGCCGGCACGCTGGTGACCAAGGTGGGTAAGCCGAAGGAAGCGCTGAACCTGCTGGTCAGCTCTATTCGCGATGTCATCGCCGATGCGATCGCTGCGGGCGGATCGTCGCTGCGCGACCATATCCAGACGGATGGCTCGCTCGGCTACTTCCAGCATTCCTTTTCCGTCTATGATCGCGAAGGTCTAACTTGCCGCACGCCGGGCTGTGGCGGTACGGTCTCGCGCATCGTGCAGGCTGGCCGGTCCACCTTCTATTGCGCCACCTGCCAGAAATAGGAGAGCGCCATGGTCTATGAAACACTTCTTGTTGAAACCCGCGGCAATGTCGGCCTCATTACGCTGAACCGGCCGCAGGCGCTGAACGCGCTGAATTCGACCGTGCTCAAGGAACTGAAGCAAGCCTATGCGGCCTTTCATGCCGATGAGACCATAGGCGCGATCGTGTTGACCGGCTCGGAGCGCGCATTCGCCGCCGGTGCCGACATTAAGGAAATGCAGCCGCTCGATTTCGCCGAAGTCTACAAGAGCGATTTCATCAGCGGCTGGGACGAGATCGCCAAGGCCCGTAAGCCGATCATCGCCGCCGTCAGCGGCTTTGCGCTCGGCGGCGGATGCGAGCTTGCCATGCTTTGCGATTTCATCATCGCCTCGGAGACGGCAAAGTTCGGCCAGCCGGAGATCACGCTGGGCGTCATTCCAGGCATTGGCGGCTCGCAGCGCCTGACGCGCGCGGTCGGAAAGGCCAAGGCGATGGATCTGATCCTGACCGGCCGGATGATGGACGCAGCCGAAGCCGAGCGCGCGGGACTCGTTTCGCGTGTGGTGGCACCGGAAAGGCTGCTGGATGAAGCGCTGGAGGCGGCAACCAAGATCGCATCATTGTCTCGGCCGTCGGTTCTGATGGCAAAGGAGGCGGTCAGCCGCGCCTTCGAGACGACGCTGGAGGAGGGCTTGCGTTTCGAACGCCGCCTCTTCCAGAGCCTCTTTGCGACCGAGGATCAGAAAGAGGGCATGGCCGCCTTCATCGAAAAGCGCAAACCTGCCTTCAAGAACAGGTGAGCGGATGCTGCCGGGAAAGGCGCTTTTCCTTGAAAATGCGCGTTGACGCGGGTGAGCTTTAGCGTTATATGCCCGCCCACGGTTCGGAAAGCCGCTCAGGTTTTCCGCTAATGCTCCCGTATTGCTGAATTGAGTGGCCGCAGGGCCAGCGCGGCAATGGCGGAGTTTGTTCGAATTCTTGAGAGAGGCATCCATGGCCAATACAACTTCGGCGAAAAAGGCGACCCGCAAGATCGCTCGCCGTACCGCAGTCAACAAGGCTCGCCGTTCGCGCGTTCGCACTTACGTTCGCCAGGTCGAAGAGGCACTCGCCGCTGGTGATGCCGCCAAGGCAAAGGAAGCCTTCATCGCAGCTGAACCCGAGCTGGCGCGTGCCGCAAGCAAGGGCGTCCTGCACGCCAACACAGCATCCCGCAAGGTCTCGCGCCTTGCCGCTCGTGTGAAGGCCCTGTCGGCTTCTGCGACAGCGTAAATATCTCATTAACGAATTGCTCGTTATGATTAGCCCGGTAATTTTACCGGGCTTTTTCGATTCCGTCGCCCGCTCCGGCTATGGTTAATCTAACGACGATTTCGTGTCAGAGGCATGACAGGAAAAATTGTTTTAAAACAATAGCTTACGCAAGGATCTTTTTAAGACTTGCGACTCTGGTCACGCAGCCCGGGGCACCAAATGAGTCAAGAACATTTTTTCTTTTTTCTTTTTATGCGTGTCCAAAATAGCCCACTCGGGGAATCTCCTTGATTCAAAAGCGATTCTTTTTTGACGGTGGTGTGACGCCCTAAAAGGGCAGCGGGAGTCAATGGCCGCATCTTAATTTTGCGTAAAATTCATCGTTGATCTTGCCATTTGATCCTGCCTAAATGGCGTCCAGCAAAGGGCGCGGACATCACCTGCAGAAGTCAGTCCAAACTGCCACGTCGGCAGGATGATGGCTCTGTGTCGCTTGCAACGGAGCGGACAGCTTCCGTTTTCTCACGCACTCGACGGCATTGTACCGTGACGTGGCTGTCACGGGACGGGGACGTTTTGTGCGCTCCGCGGCCACACGCTTTGCGCGAGGCCCGGAAAAGGGCAGGGGAAAGTGTAACATTGCGTGCGGGCTTGCGGGCGAAAAACGAGGATCGGCCGCCAGCCTGACACAGAGCCGTTGAGACGGTTGTCGCATGATCGCGACCACCGCAGGGTCTCTGTGTCAGTCCCGAAAGGGGCAGTGTTTGAGTGAACCGGCATGCAGGCGGCTCATGAGGATGTCGCTGGTTTTGCCAGAGCGGGGAATGATCGGGCGGCTGTCAACGAATGACCGCCCGAGGAAATGAAAGGCGGCATTATGCAGATGAATTCGATGACGACGGGTGCGCTGGATAACGGGGAAGCTGCACCGCAGTCTTTCGGTTCCATTCACCTGAGTGCAACGGAAGAAAAGGGCGAGATGAAGCATGGCGTTCTCTTCGACCGCGTCAGCGCGCGTCTGAAGGCACAAGTTGGTCCTGACGTCTATGCAAGCTGGTTTGCACGGCTCAAGCTTCATTCGGTTTCCAAGAGTGTCGTCCGTCTGACCGTTCCCACGACCTTTCTGAAGTCGTGGATCAACAACCGGTATCTCGATCTCATTGTCGGGCTGTTTCAGGCCGAAGATCCTGAAATCCTGAAGGTCGAGATCCTTGTGCGCACGGCAACGCGCACCGGTGTGAAGGCGGTGGACGAGGCGGTCGCGATCGAGCCGGCTGCCCAGCCCACCCAGCTTCGTCGTCCGGCATCTGCCCAGCCGGCGGGGCATATCGTCCAGCAGGCCGTTTCGGCCGCCGCTGCGGCGCGCCCGGCAAGTGTCGGTTCGCCGCTCTTTGGCTCGCCGCTGGATTCTCGCTTCACCTTCGACACCTTCGTCGAGGGCAGCTCCAACCGCGTGGCGCTTGCCGCCGCGAAAACCATTGCGGAAGCAGGTCAGGGCGCTGTGCGCTTCAACCCGCTCTTCGTCCATGCGACCGTCGGTCTCGGCAAGACCCATCTGCTGCAGGCGATCGCCAATGCTGCGGTGCAGAACCCACGTGGCCTGCGCGTCGTCTATCTGACGGCCGAATACTTCATGTGGCGTTTCGCGACGGCGATCCGTGACAATGACGCGCTGACGTTGAAGGATTCGCTGCGCAACATCGACCTTCTGATCATCGACGACATGCAGTTCCTGCAGGGCAAGATGATCCAGCATGAGTTCTGCCACCTGCTGAACATGCTGCTCGACAGCGCCAAGCAGGTCGTCGTCGCAGCCGACCGAGCGCCGTGGGAACTGGAATCGCTCGATCCGCGCGTCCGTTCGCGTCTGCAGGGCGGCGTTGCGATCGAACTTGATGGTCCCGACTACGAGATGCGTCTCGAAATCCTGAATCGTCGTCTCGCGGCGGCCCGTCTGGAGGATCCGTCACTGGAGATCCCGACCGACCTGTTGCAGCACGTTGCCCGCAACATCACGGCAAGCGGCCGCGAACTGGAAGGCGCGTTCAACCAGTTGATCTTCCGTCGCTCCTTCGAGCCGAACCTGTCGATCGAGCGAGTGGATGAGCTGCTGGCCCATCTCGTCGGTTCCGGCGAGCCGCGTCGTGTGCGTATCGAGGACATCCAGCGCATCGTCGCACGTCACTACAACGTCTCGCGCCAGGAACTGGTCTCGAACCGCCGCACGCGTGTCATCGTCAAACCGCGCCAGATCGCCATGTATCTGTCGAAGACGCTGACACCACGTTCTTTCCCGGAGATCGGTCGCCGCTTCGGCGGACGCGATCACACGACGGTTTTGCACGCCGTGCGCAAGATCGAGGAACTGATCTCGGGAGACACGAAGCTGTCGCATGAGATCGAGCTTTTGAAGCGTCTCATCAACGAATAAGCGGTGCACAGCCACCACGTTTCAACAGCCGGGAGCAATCCCGGCTGTTTTCTTTTATGAGCATTTTATTCTATACACCCGCAAGTGAGAAAAATGCGCCGGTGACGAACGTCGGCATTCGGGAGGACATCAATGAGTTTTGAACGGATTGCCGTGATCGGCCTTGGCAAGGTCGGGCGGCTGGCGGCAACGCTTTTGCATGAGGGTGGCTTTGAGGTTGTCGGTGTCGATGCACAACTGCCCACGGGCGAATTGCCCTTCCAATGCCGGGCTGGCGATATCACCGACGTCTCCGTCATCGGAGAGCTGCTGTCGAGCGTCGAGGCGGTGCTGTCCTGCCTGCCATATCATCTGAACATCGAGCTGGCACGGGCGGCCCATCTCGCCGGCATCCACTACTTCGATCTGACCGAGGATGTGCCGACCACCAATTTCATTATCGAGCTATCCAAGACTGCCCGCGGCCTGATGGCGCCGCAATGCGGTCTGGCGCCCGGCTTCGTCGGTATCGTCGGCTCAAGCCTTGCCGATGGCTTTGATCGCTGCCGCTCGATCCGCATGCGTGTCGGCGCCCTGCCGCAGCACCCGACCGGACTTCTGGGCTATGCCTTCAACTGGTCGCCGGAAGGCGTGGTCAATGAATATCTGAACGATTGCGAAGTCATCGAGGGCGGCGTGCGTAAGCTCGTCTCGCCGATGGAATGGCACGAAACGATCTATGTCGGCGGCGTCAAGCTGGAGGCCTTCACCACCTCGGGCGGCCTCGGGACCATGTGCGACACCATGCTCGGCAAGGTCGATAACCTCGATTACAAGACGATGCGTTATCCCGGCCATATGGAGCTGATGAACTTCTTCTTCCATGAGCTTTTGATGCGCGAGAAGCGCCAGCTCGCCGGCGAAATCCTGACCAACGCAAAGCCGCCTGTCGATGACGACGTCGTCTACGTCCATGTCGCGGCCGAAGGCACGATCAACGGCTCCTTGCGCCGGAAGGAATTTGTCCGCGCCTATTATCCGATCGAGATTGCAGGAGCCCGGCGTACCGCGATCGCCTGGACGACGTCGGCCTCTGTGGTTGCCGTCATCGAAATGGTCCGCGACGGTCTGCTGCCGGCGAGCGGCTTCCTGCATCAGGAGCATATTCCGCTCGAGATGTTCCTGAAGACGCCGACCGGCAGCCTTTTCAAGGCAGGTGCTACCAGCCGCGATTAGGTTTTCGCTTCTGAAAGCAACCAGCGCCGGAACGCCGCAACCGCCGGCCGTTCCAGCGCTGTGCCTGGATAGACGAGATGGTAGGCAAGTTTGCTTGTCAGCCCCAGTGGAAACGGCGCGATGAGCCTTCCCTCGGCAAGTTCCTTCTCAATGAAGGAACGGCGCATCAGCGCCACGCCGAAGCCTGACTTCATCGCCTCGAAGGCGCCATTGCCGTCGCTGAAGATCGGGCCGCGGGAGGCATCCACCTTGGTGGCGCCCGCCGCGGCCAGCCAGAGCTGCCAGTCGCGGCGGTAGACATCGTGAATGAGCTGGTATGCCGAAAGCTGATCGGGCGAGGGATTTTCGCCGAGGGTCGCAGCGATCGCCGGCGTGCAGACCGGCACCAGTTCGTCATCCACCAGCCGCTCGCTGATCAATCCCTCATAACCGCCAAGCCCGTGGCGGATGGCGAGATCGATCCCATCGCGCTCGAAATCGAACATGCGATGGGACGCACTGATGCGGACATCGATATCAGGATGCATATCCTCGAAGCGCTGCAGGCGCGGTAAAAGCCAATGTGTCGCAAAACCTGCCGTACAGGTCAGCGCCAGCGCATTGCCCCGCCGCCGTGCGGTCAGCGATGCCGTCGCTTCGCGCACGAGCTGGAAGGCCGTGCGCAATGTCGCGAAATAGTCCCGGCCTTCCGGCGTCAACAGAATCTGCCGCGTGCGCCGCTCGAACAGCGATACGCCGAGCGAGGCTTCGAGATCGCGGACCTGCAGGCTGACAGCGCCAGGCGTGACGCGCAGCTCGCGCGCCGCCTGCGTCATGCTCAGATGACGCGCCGTCGCCTCAAAGGCGCGCAGGGCCGACAATGACGGCAAAGGATCTGTCATGCTTTAGCTCAGCTCAATCATGCGAGCAGAAATGCTCGTTTGTCAGGCGGTAAGGAATACTAATAAAAACCGGTAGATCTGGCAAATCCACGCAGGTGAGCCGGAGGAAACACTTTAGCAGAACTCGGCGAGGAGAGTGTCATGTCCATCCAGAAGACCATGGGAGCCGCAGAATGGGCCATGCTGATCGTGCTGTCGCTTCTCTGGGGTGGCTCCTTCTTCTTCAACGGCATTCTCGTGAAGGCGCTGCCGCCGTTCACAATCGTGACCGGTCGTGTCCTGCTTGCCGCCATCGCCCTTAATCTGATCGTGCGCGCCATGGGCCATACCATGCCGCGTGACAGGCAGAGCTGGATCGCCTTTTTCGGCATGGGGCTTCTCAACAACATGATCCCCTTCTGTCTCATCGTCTGGGGCCAGACACATATTGCGAGCGGTCTTGCCTCGATCCTCAACGCCACGACACCACTCTTTGCCGTACTCGTTGCTCATGTTCTGACGGCGGATGAAAAGCTGACGGCAAACCGTCTGTTCGGCGTGATCGTCGGCTTTGCAGGCGTTGCTTACATGATCGGCTTTGACGCGTTGAAGGATCTCGGCTCGAACGTGCTTGCCCAACTCGCAGTTCTCGGTGCTGCCTTCTCCTATTCGCTGGCCGGCATCTGGGGACGGCGATTCCGCCGGATGGGCCTTGCGCCGCTTATTCCGGCCGCCGGGCAAGTGACGGCATCCACCGTTCTGATGCTGCCGATCGCGCTGATTGTCGACCAGCCCTGGACGCTCGCCATGCCCTCCGTCGAGACCTGGCTGGCGCTATCAGGTCTTGCGATCCTCTCGACGGCCGTGGCCTATGTGCTGTTCTTCCGCATACTGGCAACGGCAGGTGCCACCAATCTGATGCTGGTGACCTTCCTGATCCCCGTTAGCGCGATCCTGCTTGGCGCCGCAGCACTCGGTGAGCAGTTGCAGCTCAAACATCTGGTGGGCATGGCTTTGATCGCGGTCGGCCTTGCCGCAATCGATGGAAGGCTCGTCAATTTTGCAAGGAGACCGGCTGCTTGAGGCGGACCTGAAGCGATTCAGGAAAAAGTGTGAGCGGCAGGTTTGCGCCCGGAACTGAGTGAAACAAGGGAGATAGAGCTTAGCCTTGTTTCGAAGAACAATAGGAATGCTCTAGCAGGCGAGGTCCGCCACGACGGAATCAAGGATCAGCATGCCTGCCGGCGTGCAGCGCAGGCGGGAATTGCCGATCCGCTCAATGAAGCCGTGTTCCAGTAAAAATTCCTCGCGTTTCGGATCGGGATCGCGGCCAGAAAGCTGCTGCCAGCGGGCAAGATCGACACCTTCCTTTAGGCGCAGTCCCATCAGCAGCAATTCATCGGCCTGCTCATCGAAACCGAGGCGCTCGTGCTCGGTGATACCATGGCCGTCGCGTTCGACGAGGTCCAGCCAGGCTTCAGGCTTGCGCTCCGTAGCGGTTGCGACCTTCTCTGCGCCCCGCGACAGGCGACCATGCGCGCCAGGGCCAATGCCGGCATAGTCGCCATAGCGCCAGTAGGTGAGGTTATGGCGGCTCTCCGCACCCGGCCGGGCATGATTGGACACTTCATAGGCCGGCAATCCTTCGCGCTCGGTGATCTCCTGCGTGGCTTCATAGAGAGCAGCGGACTGGTCCCCATCCGGCACGATCAGCTTTCCAGCCTTATGCAGCCCGTAGAAGGGCGTGCCTTCCTCGATGGTGAGCTGATAGAGCGAGAGATGGTCCACGGCATAGGAGATGGCTTCCTTGAGCTCGCGATCCCACTCCTCGACCGTCTGGTTCGGCCGCGCATAGATCAGGTCGAAAGACATACGCGGGAAGATGTCGCGCGCGAGCCTGATCGCTTTCAGCGCATCGGCGACGTCATGCAGCCGCCCAAGGAATTTGAGGTCGCGATCATTCAGGGCCTGTACGCCGAGCGAGACACGGTTCACACCGGCGGCGCGGTAGCCACGGAATCGGTCTGCTTCGACGCTGGAAGGATTGGCCTCCATCGTGATCTCGATACCGTCAGGCACGTTCCAGTGCCGCGCAATGCCGTCGAGGATCGCATCGACTGTTTCCGGCTTCATCAGCGACGGCGTGCCGCCGCCGAGGAAGATGCTGGTTACCGTCTTCGGCCCGCTCATCAGGCGGGCATTGGTGATCTCTTTCAGGAAAGCGGCGACATAGCGCTCCTGATCGACTGGCTGATGCCGGACATGGCTGTTGAAATCGCAATAGGGGCACTTCGCCGCGCAGAAAGGCCAATGCACATAGACCCCGAAACCGGGCTCGCCGGTATCGGGCAGAAGCTTTGCATCGCGCGTCAGCGCAGACGGTTCGATCATGTTCAAGGCTCGGCCTATGCTTCCAGGCAGGTTTCGACGAAGAGCTTGAAGGCGCGGGCGCGATGCGAGAGAGCCTGCGGCTTGCCGATGTTCCAGCCGTGTTTTTCTTCCGCGCTCATCTCGCCGAAGGTCACATCATAATCTTCAGGCTGGAAGATCGGATCATAGCCGAAACCTTGCGTCCCGCGCGGCGGCCAGACGACTTTACCTTCCACTTCGCCGCGGAAAAGCTCCGTGTGCCCATCCGGCCATGCAAGGCAGAGCACGCTGACAAAACGGGCAGAGCGCTGCCCGGGCTTGGTGGCGCCGGCCTTTTCCAATGCCTTCTCGACCTTCTCCATGGCCATGAAGAAATCGCGGGTGCCGTTGCCGGTTTCAGCCCAGTCGGCGGTGTAGACGCCGGGATCGCCGCCAAGCGCATCGACGACGAGGCCGGAATCGTCGGAAAGCGCCGGCATT